>Ga0136643_10018553_pt1 | contig 10495 bp, 6 predicted proteins | sample TergutLab28metaG_FD_96883 | JGI IMG/M metagenome (GOLD analysis project Ga0136643, IMG submission 96883) | Labiotermes labralis P1 segment gut microbial communities from Petit-Saut dam, French Guiana - Lab288 P1 (version 3) (version 3) | ecosystem: Host-associated > Arthropoda: Insects >... | reverse complement strand
TCCTGCCAGTTTTAATATGTATTTGGTAATCAATAAGTGTGTAACAGCTGTCAAAGTTTCAAACTTCTCTGGCCATTATCTCCGTAACCGTTCAACTTTGGACATAGGTGTTTTGGGTTATATAGGTATACTTTAACATAAGGAACACCCTCCTGAAGTCTGGCGCATTCCTCCTGGAACACCCTGTATATATAGCAAACTGTACAAAGATGGCCCTCCCTAAGGCAGCCACCTGTTAAAGTTGGCTGCACATGTACAGAACCAGCAAAACTGTATTTATTTTACTTGAGCAGATCTCTGTCTTGCACACCTTATGTTTCAAGCCATGGTTCTGAATGTATTTTAACCTCCCTTTCTTGCCCACAAACACAAAAAATATTTTTTTTATTTGTCCATACAAATGAAAACCTCTCCATTCAATTCTCCCTTACATACTTTTACATTTTCACAGTGTTCATGATGAAGACTAAGTGTTGTACAATATGGTACTGAAAGATGGAGCCAGCAAACTCCTCTGGAAGGTCAATCAATGTTTACCACATCCCAAAAAATATGAACCTCAATTGTCCCTTGTATGTACCTTCTGTGTGGAACAAAATTAAGCATTTGAAACTTCAGGACTTTGAAATCAAAAGTGATATACACTAACAGCTGGCCTGAAAGCCTCAAATCTTACATGCTACTTGTTTATGACACATACGCACATAAACACACATGCTAATATTCTTTACTTATTCTATGTCAGTATATAAAACTAATAAACAACAACAGAAAAACAACAGTATCAGTACAGAACAGCTTTAGGGGCACAATGAGATATTTATAAACACTTGCATGACTGTAAAACCACACTTCTGTATTCTGGGTGCCAAAAGGAATGTTAAACCAAACATATAGCTCAGTATGAGCAGCATCACTGGTTTTAACATAAATGCACACATCACACACACAAATACTGAAGGTCACTTGACGTCAGTCAAACCATCATAACAAAATTGACAAGATTACTGCTGATCAGACATCAGAGTTGAAGCAGAATGACAAAGGTCACCGATCTACATCATCAAAACATCATGTACTTTTGGATTGTATGTAAAAGAAGACTTACATAATGCCGCAGATGACTGAAAATATCGGATTTGAGGGTATGGCTGTTGGGTGTATTTCGTTCGTTGACCACTTCTGGAAAAAGATACATACAATTTATGATCAAGAACAGCTGATTTGATACAAAAATCTCATCTGAACCCAATACCCAGTTTATGCTGAGAAAAATACACATTCATTCTGTATGGTAAAGGCATGTCCTCTCTGTGGCAAATACTGTTAGGTCAATCTCCACCACATATGGGTTCAAATAACCTGACTTCCCTTAAACACTTGATTGTATAAAATAGGTATCTTCTTTTAAACACAAATCACATTAGCAGCTGCATCTATTTTAAACAGTTTTGCAATATGCCCCATACTGCATGAAATGCCACCACATACTTATCAACGCACATGTTTATGTAATATCTCAGTTCCATTCCTTTGATTGTCACTCACTTTGAGGGAGGAACACAGGCTGAGGGTATTTGAGAATAGGGTGCTTAGGAGAATATTTGGGCATAAGAGGTAACAGGGAATGGAGAAATCTACATAAGGAGGTACTTAATGATCTGTACTCCTCACCAAATATTATTTGGGTAATCAAATCAAGAAGAATGAGAGAGAAAGGAGCTATACATACAGGGTTTTGGTGGGGAAACCTGAGGGTAGAGCCACTTGGAAGACCCAGGTGCAGATGGGAGGATAATATTAATATGGATCTTCAGGAAATGGGAAGGAGAGCATGGACTGGATTCATCTGGCTCAGGACAGGGACAGGTGGCGGGCCTTTGTAAATGTGGTAACGAACCTTTGGGTTCTACACAATGCGTGAAATTTCTTGACTAGCTAAGAACCGGAGAGCTTCTAAAGAAGGACTCTGTTCCTTCGAGTGAGTAAGTAAGTAATTAAGGAAGTAAGTAAGTAAATAAGAGAGTAGATAAGTAAATAAGTAGGTAAGAAAGTAGGCACAAATAAGTCAGTAAGTCAGATTTCAAGGCTGCATCCAATGTATAGAATCAGCTTTCAAAACTAAAGGTTTCCTAGAATCTCAGCAAACATCATAGTTTTCACTTCAGAACTGTGAATCTGGAGATTATTGGAGGGTCTTTACATAGCTCTGGCAGTCAAAGAGTAGAGGAGGTGATGGCCTAACTGGGAGGAGGATGGCCACAGTACCAACAAAGAGGGAATGTCTTATCATCATAACAAAAAGAAGAGAAGAAAAATTTTTTCCAAAAACTTGGGGAGTCATCAGAAGAGGTTATTCATCCTCAGAATGATGACTATCATGTCTGCAGAAACAGTGGGAAAACTTCAATCCCCTGTGTGGCCTAATCACAAACACTAACTGTACGCATTATATCTAGTGTTCATCAGCCAATTTGCAAAAAAATAAAAACAAAACACCTGTTAAACAAAGTCAAAGAGAAAGTGTTTGGAAAACCTGCATACTATGAACTGACATAATCTTTTACACTCATTCTGGTAAAAAAATTAATAAGATGTAATAAGAGTTATAAACAAACACCACTATGATGCTGGTACTATAAACATAAACATACAGCTTTAAAATACACATACAAGAAATTCTGCTGTCACTGTCTGTTTCCCTTCCTCTACTGCAGCCTTTACAGGGGACACACAAAGACATTACACAATTACACCATACTCTTCCCAACATATACAGCCGCCACAGCTGTTACTGTGATGCGCAAGTGCTGTGGTAGTTCTAGATGTGATTCAAACCCTCATTCTATATATATTATTTTAATTACAAAGTAAATTCTAAGTTCTTAATCTGCTATTCCATTATCCACTAGACATGGAGATAATGACAAAGAAATCCAGGTGAAGAAAGGTACAGACAATCCTTATTTACCACTGCCCCAAACAACATTTTTCTTCTTTAATCTTTTTGCATCAACACAATTTCAGTCCATGTGCAGTGTGAAGCAAAGAACTGAACATCACCTTAAGTCATTGACCAAGAACATGCAAAGTAAGGAGAGGCCATTCATATACTACCCAGTATAAACTGGGCACTTAATACCAGCACCAAAGGGTTAATGTTGACAAATGTTCATGACCAAACACTAGAAAAACACTGCCTGGACTCAGATTTAGCATTGTTTTTGCTGGCAGCTGACAGGATGTTCAATAGCCAGACTCCGCAGTGTGCGTGCTCTTTGTTGTTGCTCTGTTCTGTGTCACTGTGCTCTGCATTGCAGTTTTCCAGAATGTAAATCCAATATTAAATGAGGACTGCCTGGCCTTCTGTTGTTTTAACAACAAATTCTGTAAACACATTTATAATCTATTACTGTTAACAACCTTCACACAGGGTGCCAAAACACTTCACAAATTATAGCAATTAAATCTCCCTTCACAAACGTGCAAATGTTATGATCCTACTATTTTAAGACTAACCCTTTGAGATTACACTCTACAGTTTCAATAAGACTACAACAACAGTATAACACTGGATCCTATCCACAGTAATAATACTGCAAAATCTATTCAGCATCTTCACTGATCAAATGTCATGGTGAAATGGGTAGTGCTCTTACTTTATATTCAAGAGGTCCTGGACTTAAACTGCAGCCCGCAGTTTACTAAGACCTGTCACACTTCTCCTCAGTCCCTGCCTGCAAATGCTGTTGCAGTACCACAGACAAGTCATTACACCTCCCTTCCAATTCATCATTCACTTAACATCCTAACACACACTGTCGTAGTCTGAACTACTGACACCTGTAACTAAACAATTCATACACAAAAAGTAACTTTACCAATGTTTTTTAATTTTGTGAATGGTTTAGGAAAACACTAGACTGGATCCAACATACATTTCAATTCCACAAACATACATGTATATATATATATATCTACATTGATGGCCTACCAAAAAAAACCATTGTGAAGAGCACCTTGAACTTCCATTACCTGTTTGTATCAAATCAACCAAATATTCTCAAGAGCAAGCCATGACAGACAAATTCAATTACTATGGATCCATGCAAAACAGAAATAAAATAACACGATGTGAAAGAAACTCAAAATACTCTTACATAACATAACAGAAAGGATTATCACAATTTCTGAACTCTGTACCATCTATGAAATGCAGTAATCTCAGCTAGTTTGCATTAATTGGTTCACAAGATATCATCTATGAGATTGTTCCATGCAATGGGTACACTGTTCTCTGTGAGGTATGAACTGAGGTCTAGGAAACAAATAATGACCCAATCATAATGCCTTTAAATATCTTTATTTAAAACACAGTCATGCACAACGCAGTCAACAGTTCTTCTAGGTTACCAGTTTCGGCCTACACCCAGGCTATCGTCAGTCCTATACACTAAACAGGACTTACAAAAAAAACCATACCATAGCCCATATATTAAACTGGGCAAGAAATCTCATTCCCTGTACACAAATGTCATAAAACTTGTCAAAAATAGTGTAAAATTGGATGAAGAAACAATTGTGTATTAACAACGTTTACTACAGTCAAACGTGGAGTGTTCCCACACATTTTAAACATACTGAAAATTCCTTAGAGCACTAGATCATCTTCACATACATTATCGATTCTAAGACTGTGGAAACAGAGGCTGCAGTGTGCACTATACACTACAAGGAATATTTTAAACTGCTTACTTTCTTTACAATTCCCACTTAATATATTCTTGTTTTTAATACAAATGTTTGTTCGCCCAATTTTGCACCATTTTTAATAAGTTTTATGACATCTGCGTCAAGGGAATGAGATCTCTCTCCCAGGTTAATACATGGACTATTACATGGTTTTTTCAAAAGTTCCAGATAACATATAGGTCTGTTGATGACCAGGAGGTAGGCTGAAACTGGTTACCTAGAAGAGCTGTTGACTGTGTTGTGCATGACTGTACAATACATAAATATACCTACTGATCAGTGCACAATGGGGATGAGTCAATTAAAGAACATCTCACCTTTTGCAAGATATGTACAGGAAACTGGATATCTCATCCTTTATGAGATAACCACAGCAAAAATACCTCATCATTTACATGAGAAGTGTGAGAAACATTGTATTAAGACATTTATGAGGTAAGTACAAAAAAGAGGGCTGACCCAGGGAGGCAAGACAGATAGGTGACAATCTACATATATGACCCCACATTAGAACAATATTATGATGACAGTGTTCAGAACACACTGGGAGTATCTATGATTATGGGCAATAAGACAGCAAAACAAACTGGAATTATTATACCTTGTGGTAAATGTACAAAAGGCAAAGTGTTCCCTGTTCGTGCCATGAATGCATATAGCTCTGCTCATTCTTAACCTCAACACTAGATGGGTGTAAGTGTTTAACTTGAGGCTCTGGTCACTTTACCCCAGGAAAGAACCCCAGTATCCTTTAGATAGGAGGCTGTGTGGGCCCCAGAGCAGAGAAGAGAAAAATATTTTGCCCCTGGTGCAATTGAAACCCCAGACTATCCAGCCCATAGCGAAGTTCCCATACCAACTATGCTACCCCAGCTCCTATTACACCCTGTGGACATTTCATAACTTGTAATATTATTCTCCCATCTACTTCCTGAGTCTTCAGAGTGGTCTTTTCCTCTCATTTCTGACCACTATTCTATATACAATTCTTGACTCCACCATGCATGCCACATGACCACCCAACTCTTGGCCCTTCATTTGATCATGTCACCAGTGTGTGGCAAGTAGTTTAAACTATGAGCCTCCTCATTATACAGTTTTCTTCAGCTTCCTGTTACTTTATCCATCTTAGGTGTAAATATTCACCTCAGCAGTAGATTCTTATACATTCACAATCAATGGTTTTTCCTTCAACCCTTTGGCACCAGAATTAAATGCCCAGTGTACTCCGCAGAGCACCTATGACTTAAATAGTTCCCCAATACTTTTTATGTTCTTGGCCTGACTTAAGGTGACATACAGTTATCTCAGCATCACACTGCAAGTCTACTGAAGTTGTCTTTCAGCACTAAGGATTAATATGAAAGACCAAGTTCACACCCAAGTGGAACTATACATAAACGTAACAGTTCTGTGTGCTGAATGGCTGCCTAGATTGGTAGATGGCCAAGGAACTACTGAATTGTCAGTGTAAAATACCAATGTGTTAAGACATGCCAGATTTCAGGCTTCCATCATGCCATAGTTGAGGTCTTCACTCCTCTCAGATATTATGCCATGTAACATCCCAAAAAAGTGAAGGCCTCAATGTTGACATGTTACGCTCACATCTACCATTAGGTTTTCAGAACACTTCTAAATTTCTGCCACAAGCATCTGGGAAATATGCAGCTTCATTGGCACCAACAACTATGACAAAGCAGCGTAACATTACTTACTGTTTTGAATGCTGTACGCTAACATGCCGAGTCCATTTACTACATGCTCGTCCTGAAATAAATTATATCAAAATCTATTAGCATTTATACATTATAAGTGTCATAAATGAATGCTGTTTTACTAATTTAACAGTTGTTCACAGGAAAGTTTGAAAGAAGAACCTATCATCAATGCCATTATTTTAACCACTATTAATTCTAATATTATGCAGCCTGGTTGATGGTTACCACCATTTCACATAAAAATCAGTACATAATATACATAAGGGAACAGGAAGACAATGCCCAATATGGTTACAAGGAAATGGAAAGGCCTGTGAGGAAGCACAAACCACCTGACCTGTCATTAGTAGAAGCCTTCTGCACCTCCTTTGTGACATAAAAGAAAGGCTTCCAAAACTTGTTCCAAGACAAGCTATCCTCTCTCTTCAAGGTTTTGGTATGGGTCAATCTCTATTACTTCCCTGGTAAAGCGGTACATATGCCTGGAGGTACAGGTGACCACAAAGGAGTTCTATATTGCATGCAGTGACTCCAGCTGCTGTGATGTTCTGCTACAGCCAACTTATCAATGGCTTGTAACACAGCCCTTTTCAGGACTACTGGCTCCTACATGTCCTGACCCAACCCTCCCTTACCTGTTACTATGTATCAATTTCTACACTTAGCTCATTTTTTCTACCCTGACAATGGGGACAGCAGGTTTCTCGGTAACAGCAGTAACCATCTAACTGGCTACACATGACATCCCCAACAGACAGTAAGGCTGCATGAAACAGTCTTTGCCATCTTGAGAACTAGCAATGGCAAAGGTGGAAACATCTGAATTATAATGTTTATAATGAGTAAGGTCATGAGTGTAACTCAACCTTCCTGGTAATGTTACAGCACATGTTAATGTTATTACACTCCAACGTCACAACAAAAACAGTACTTGAATGCCACAAATGATGTGCAGGCATGCATGTGCACATTCACACATGCATGCACCGACACCCCCAAACCCCATGAAACACACATAGATGCATGTGCACGTGCATACACACACACAAACATACACAGAGCTCCAAGACCATCTGAGCACTGAATTATCGCAATTTTTTGGAGTGTGAACAATACATGAAATTAAAATGTGATTTTTTAAACAACTGTAACCACCAACTATGAACTTAAAAAAAAAACACATTTTTCTATAATTATGTGATAGGCTATCTAAACACACTGCATGTGAAAATGGCACTTAGTAAATGAATTTAAAGAAAACTCTAAATGTGTGTTATAAGAGAGAAGTGATGAATACAGAATGGAACATTTTAAATGGAACTGGAGTGTTGCCAATGCTTTCAGAATGAATAACCTGTATGAATAACCTAAAGCAAAAATAAACACACAGACATACACTGTCACATTTTTAATAATGACAATGCAACTGATTAACAGGAGACCAAAAACCTGATGCACATCCCAAAGGTTTGTACACCAAGAAGTAAAAAGTGTATGAATTCCTACTGGCATTTGTACCTTTATATGTATACATGTGTGTGTGTGTGTGTGTGTGAGTGTGTGTGTGTGTGAGTGTGTGTGTGTGAGTGTGCGCACATGTGTGTGTGTGTGTGTGTGTGAGTGTGTGTGCGCACATGTGTGTGTGTGTGTGTGTGACAAGGTGTGACACAGAAATTTTATTTGTAATACCAAGGGAAAAAACAACATTTTTGCACATGAATAAAACATGTTGTGGCAAAATCTAATAAACTGAATAAAGCTAAAAGTCAAGGTGTGAAGTGTCCTTGTTTTAGTTTAATCTAATACCTACATCAAAGAACAACAAATTATGTCAGCACTGCTTGCTGCTTTGAATTAACTGTGCATTTGTCACAGTTATTTTAATGACTGACCTTCGGCTTCACTGTATATATTCCAAAGCTACAGTCAGTTATATAAACAATATATAGTAACTAGCAAAAGCAGTTGTTCCTTATATTCAACTGCAGTAATAAAATTCAACTGCTTATTTATGTCAATGTTAAGCACATCACTCTCACTGCCCTATAATTTACCACAACAATGTCCAGCACATCACTCTTAATGTCCTACTATTTATTATGTCAATGTTAAGCACATCACTCTCACTGTCCTATTATTTATTACATCAATGTTAAGCACACCAATCTCACTAAACAATATTCTATTATTTATGTCAAAGCTCAACACATCACTCTCGATGTCTTGTCATTTACTATGTCAATGTTAAGCACACCACTCTCACTGACCATTGTTCTATTATGTACTACCAACAAACTGAAAAGTGGCCATATTGTTCCCAAAGTGTGGAGTCAAACACAAGGCTGTTAAAGAATGTTCCCAGAATTAAAATTATCTGCATATCTTAATCTTCATTGTCCTACATGAACACATGTTGGTCTCCAAAGTGTACTGGTGAATGGCCTACCATGCTATATGCTGGTCTCTGTGTGTGTTTACTTGGTAGCAATTTAAATGTCCATGCTAAGCCAGAAAAACTGGCGCTTAAATCCATCTCCTAAAGGTTGAAAATGGGTCTGATACAGACCCAGGTTTCTGTTGACAAATCAAACTATTGGATGAATAACTTGATTCCACAAGTGTATTATTGAAAAAATGCCAGCGATTGCATAGCACCAGTGACAGATAAATGAATGAGTATAGAGCACTGGTGTAAAGATATGGACAGAAGAAAACTGCAGCAGTCAAAGCAAAACCTTTCCCAGAGCCACTTTGTCTAGCAAAAATCCCACATGGACTGATTTGTGATTGGACTGAGGTCTCCATGGCGAAACACAGTGACTAAATATGTCAGCCCTTTAATTTCACAAATTTTTGCCTTTGAAAACCTCTGGAAACAACCTCTGACAATGGTACAAAAATACAGAGTTAAATACCTTAACCTATGAGCACCCTCTTTGACCTCACAGAGCTTTTTTGTATGAAGTATTAACCAATAGCACTTATTAGACCTACACATCAATTCAACACAGAGGAAATAGTTTATAAATGTTGCTAAGAAATGGAGGAATTGTTTCTATAAACCACATATGCAAAAGTAATAGAATGTCTATACTGTACAGGACCTATTACAACCAAGAGAGGCAATGATCTTATAACACAACGACAATGAGGCACGTTCATACAACCACTGTTGCAGTAGAAATGCAATAAGTATCATATATTCTGGGTGTGCATTTCTAGCCTTAGTTAACCAGCATGCAAAGGGCATGTGCCCTATTATACTGTCACCTATGGCCAGTTTGGTTCTACCATATTTTTCCATATTATCTCATAAACAGCATAGATTTTGAAAAAAACATTTCTGAACATAACTGTGTGTTTTGAGTTTCTCTACAATATTTGTCTGCAACATTTCTCATTCTAAGAAGAATTCAGCATAATATTACCACAAATGTACACAGATCATCATGTAAAGCACCTGTTACTCTGTTGTTCTATGCGGACAGACAGACAGATATGAGGATGCTAACAGTCCCTTTTCAGAATTTTGCAAACACACCAAAAATGCATGACAAACAAATATCCATCTCTGACAACAGCTTCCACTCATAAACATCAGGGCACACCAATACTGTTAAAAGTGTAAACAGACCTACACAAAGCTACCAAGTGTGGTCCCCCTAATTAAATAATGAAAATGTTTTACAGAATCAGTGTTATTTATTAGTATCAACTAACCTTTCTCTCACAGGAGAACTGATACTTCTCCTGACTACTACATGCGGAATAGGAAGATTTGTTAAGTTTTCTTGATGTGTGTCAGGTCATGGTGCTATCAATTGCTAAGAATGTGTACCATCAGGAGATGTTGCATGAAGAAACCTAAGACCTACCACTGAATTTAATTTAATATAAGCTTTGAGCTTCACATACTGGGGGGGGGGGGGGGGATTCCCAGCAGCTAAAACGTGCAATTACATGTGGAAAACAGTGTATACTTTAACCCTTTTTAAACTACCCTGCCTCCAAAAGAAAAAAAC
>Ga0136643_10018551_pt1 | contig 10496 bp, 5 predicted proteins | sample TergutLab28metaG_FD_96883 | JGI IMG/M metagenome (GOLD analysis project Ga0136643, IMG submission 96883) | Labiotermes labralis P1 segment gut microbial communities from Petit-Saut dam, French Guiana - Lab288 P1 (version 3) (version 3) | ecosystem: Host-associated > Arthropoda: Insects >... | reverse complement strand
AAACTTCCACCATGCGTTCAAGTATCTCCTTTGGCTTCTTGCCTTCTTTAGTAAGAAATTTTATAACTGATCTTTGCTCCAAATCGAGCAGTTTCTTAGAAACCTCACACACAGGTTCACTTGACATGCTGTCAATCTGACAGTTAGAATCGCACTGAGCTGAGGCTGCATATGTGACACCTCAAGACATGTCCCAACATGCACAGACTTGTTTCAATCCGCTCATTGCCTTCTTTCATGCGTAGGTAGATAAATTATTGAACACCCCTCGTAGGTCGTCTAATCATCCACAAGAAAGCATAGAAAAACATATGAGTTGAGAGGAAAGAAGCAAGTAAGTCGAAAACAAAAGAAGAGGCAAAGAATTAGGGCTGTCCGTAGATATATAGGTATATCGATAGACGACTAGCTAGTTAGAGAGAAACAGATAAATAAGCATTAAATAATAGCACACCCCAGGCACTTTCATATATACGCATAAGCACAATTCTCTGTAACAAGCAACAGGATAAGTAGTGTTTGCTACAATATTATTTATATCCACACATGTGTTTACCTGGTAAATGGCTGGAGGAACCCACAGCACTTCACCGTTGGGGTAGATCAACACATTGGACTTGTACCGTACTTCGTAGTTGCCATCGGCACTGAAATATGACATAATGAATCAATAAATCCAGATGAAACAACATTTTTAAGTGTGAAGGATGTTTCCAAATACTGAACTTATTCAAAATTCCAGTATGAATACAGTTTTAAGAGTTCAAAATAAATGTCCCGCAATTACACCGAATGTTTCTGGAAATAACTAACGGTTTTATTTCCTCTGTATTTGCAGATGGCAAACAGATCCCAAAGGTGGAAAGAATGAAGTGTATTTTGTGAAATCTGGCATTTTCAAATGCCTCAGTTTGAAATCGACAGAAATGAAAAGATTGCAGCCGTACTAAAGTCACTCACCCTTTGCGATAGGTAACTCTGAAGAACGTAAAACTGCAAATTTGTTCTGGAACACTGTGTTTAGTCACCAAGGCTCTTTTTAGTTGTTTATGAAATACATAAAATCTTCCAAACCTACATTAACAAGTAGCCGTGTTATGTTAATCATAGAATTTTAGTGTCTGAACCCTTTTAAGAACAAGAAGTATCTCTGTTAAATAAGGACTCAGTGCGTACCGCGCAGTAAACGATCTCCACTTCGGTTATAAAAATCAATCTGTTAAAGATCTATAATCCAAAAGTTACTCTTTCTTCTGACAGTCATATGAAACACAAAAATTTAATGTAATCACCATGCAGAATTTTTTAATGTTAAACTTGGTGGTAAGTAAAGTAATCGTTGGCTTGGTAAAATTATGGCTCCATCGCTTTGGTAGCGCTTCTGCATAGTGCTTTAGAGAATGTAAACTTTTGATGCTTTCTCATAATATAAAATTTGCGGCAAGCACGAGAAGGTATCTGCAACAAAAATTGGTATCACGACGAGTTTAGAATTTCATCAGATTTGAGATGGCGCGACATGAAAATAAGTTTCATCCAACTGTCTTAAGAAATACTTAAGACTTATCAAAAAAGTGTGGGCCTACATGGCACAGAACGTCTCACTTTCCTCAACAGAATTTTTAGTTTTTTTTCTTTCCTCGCTGCGACAAACGTTTATAGATTTGCAATTCAGCTGAGTGCAGAAACGGGTTCGTGAAAAGAGTTTATCGTTTAACCAAAACTGGAAAGTCTTCAAATTTTAGTAAGAACTGCCGGTATGTATCAAGCGTCATAAAAATGCTTCTGGTAGTTCTAGGGTGACACAATTTCATAATTACGATATTAAAAAAAAAGAATAAAAAGAATAACATTTTTGAAGTGCGCGCCTAGTCTTTCCTTGCGGGAGTGAAAGCATATTGACACATTTTTACTGTTATATTTATGCATTCTTATTGTTATGTATGTTCTGTTCTCTATACCCTGTTTCATTGTGTTGTTCTATGTATTGTTTGTAAGTAAATGTATACCGTACTACTGCCACTGGGCGTCAACCCAATTGCAGTTAACAAATACGTCAATTCATATCATTATATCAAGGTGGTGGAAGAATACTGCTGGGCGAAAAAAAAACAGACACCATTACGGTCATGATGCAGCCAATCAAGTTCCAGCGTATTTGTGTTAAGCTTTCAGCTAGATTTCTTGCGTATATGTACATTTACTTCAGGCTTTCACAAAATTCGACTTGGGGCGGGCCCTTCCGGACTAGCGTCCATGATTTACATAGGCTGCTTGTAAAACCACAAACTACTAATTACTGACGTCGGTTGCAGATGGAATCAGTTTCTCGGTTTCAGTAACCGACGGCGTCCCTTCTCCGTGTTTATTATACAGGACAATTTATATAAGCTCCACAGCGCAGTTGGTTGAGTTACTGCACTACAAGTCGGAAGGTGGCGGGTTCGATTTCCGATGGTGTCATTAACATAATCCTTCCAGCCGCACTATGGCCGTGCGGTCGACTCAGCCTCTAACAGAAATGAGTACCAGGAATACTTTCTGGGGGTAAAGGCGGCCGGTACGTAGTGCTGACAACCATACCACCTTCATGTGCCGATTGTCTTGAAATTTGTGAGCCTTAACTTTTTGGAACCCTCAGTGCCCTGTCCGGGCCGCAAATTTATCTCGAAATTGTGTTACAAACCTGGTATATGCTGGACACTTCACCATATTTTTCTTTAAATGTCCACGAAGTCCTACAATGTTGGCACCACTACACTGTCCCATTGGACAATGCTCTCCATTTAATGGACCGAACATAGAAATTTGCATGATTCTACCTGATGTTGGAAGAAAAACAAGCTTCAGAAATGCAGTCTTTCAGCACAACTTACGAAATGGCAGATACGCGATGTGTATTGCCTTAACAACATGTATGTTCCAGAGTCATTCTGGGTGTGGTGCCCCCACTGATTCTCGAGTTTAAGTCATTGTCACTTACCGAAGGAACTGTTTACTCGCCATAAAATACGAAGTCATAATTGCATTTCACTGTACTTTAGATGGATGTCTTATATGCGTGGTACAGGGATGCTACCAAATATGTGAGGAACGTCGCATTTTACAGGATATCCGGTGGGCGGCTGACGAACTACTTATTTGCAATGCAAATGAACATTGTCTGAATCTAAAATGTCACTCAGAACAGCGATGCGATGTTGTCGAAATGGAAAAGTTAGGAGGACTTTATGTGCAGTTCCTGCCTTTTCCGTTCCCTGGGTCATTGTGCAATCATAAATATTTGCACTAGTAAGGTTAAAAGTTATGCTTTAGTTTTATCACACTACTTACGAAGATTTTATGTATGACTGTATCCATCCGCCTTCAGGTGTTATTTCTTCAGGTTTTGCGGCTTAATTAGAGGTAGTATTCCAAGGTATTTTGCATCAAATTCAGGAATTCAACCATCAAATAATTTCATTTGATATCTCACTGTTCTAATTGAAAATGCTTATTATTTTTGTTATTATTTCCTTCTCCCCTTTTTTCTAATTTTTCTATTTTTCTTCTTTTTTCTTCTACTCCTTGTTCTTATTATTTTTCTATTCTCTCAATATTTTAGAGTATACGGCATATTCCGAGACTCAAAGCCGATCCAATCACACAAGAGTATGACAAATCTGTTTGTTTCTATATTTACATGGTATTATATATATATTCTCATAAACACAACTAGGTTCACGCTTGACTATGTGTGTATGAGTTTTGCAGTAATATGGATTATCGGTGGTAATTTTAGAACAAGGCGAGTAGGTGGCTGCAATAAACAACAATAATTACACTTTTGTACGATTCAGTCGCTAACCATTTCAGATTTACAGGCAATGTCATTTCAGTATTTTCCTCAAGATCTGTGGTGTAATAAAAAGGAAACACAGGGAGTGTTACCTATTGAAATCGGAGCTAAATAGTAAACGTTTTCAAACTTTTACTGAACATTCGATGGACATTGAACTGTTATTTCAAATACTTCCCCCCCCTTCAATGTTATAATAACGGTCATCTTCGTAACCCCCGGCCTGCCCACGGGTTATGCTCCTTTTTGATTCGTTCCGCGTTAACTTCTCTAATATTTTCTTAAACCTTGCTATTATTTGTGCCCAATGTTGCAATTTAGTCTTATCCTTATGTTCTGTCAGTGTGGTAAACATCCTTATTCCTATTAATCGTCATTTTTTACTTTCTAACACGTCCATTTGTCTGAGAACACTCGACAGTTAAGCTGCTTTACTTTATTTATTTCGTTCCATAATTAATAACCCTCTTTTATGTTTATGGTTCCGTGCATTATTGATCTATATTAATAACTGTCCCAACGAGATGCAACACAAAACAGTCTATTTATTATTCCGCAAATTCACTCTACAGGGAGTTAGCTGCACAAAATATATGACCAGTACCGGAGGCTGTAGTTACTGTTTTGTGTACTCCTGATGATGGGTGTGGTTGACACACGAAACATGTAGAGTGAACTTGTAGAATAATAAATAGACTGCTTTGTGTTGCATCTCGTTGGACAATTATTAATATAATAACCTGTCATTTCAGCCTGGACAACGAAATGTTTATACCCATTACAGATATACGTCGCTTAACGACGGGGATACGTTCTGAGATATGCGTCGTTAGGCGATTTTGTCGTTGTGCGAACGTGTACTTACACAAACCTAGATAGTACAGCCTATTACATACGTAGGCTACATGGTATTGCCTATTGCTCCTAGGCTATGAAACCTGTACAGCATGTTACTGTACTGAATACTGTAGGAAATTGTGACACAATGGTATTATAATATTATAATTTTATGGGACCGCCGTCGTAAATACGGTCCGTCGTTGACCGAAACGTCGTTATGCGGCGCATACCTGTACTACACAAAAAGTAAAAGGAATGAACATGTGTATATTATTTTACCACATTGTGCTCTGTTGTGCCGCACATATAACACAAGAATTTACTCAGTGGTTTGTTTCCAGTACTTCTGCACACGTATTATATTTCGCATTGACCCTCTCCTTCGTACAGCATTGTTAGAAAAATTATGATGTGAAACTCAGTAGGCAAGGAAAGCGACAATACGACTTCTCGGATAACTGAAAGTCTTAGAAATTTGAGTTTCTTCAGTCCTAGAGATATTCAGCGCTCACCTGTCTGCATTTCACATGTAGTAGAGAAAGTGATAAGTAAATGACATGAATATTTTTCCATAAATAAGTTTTAGAGGAAGCAAACGCACTGAACAATACCAAACATTAATTAAAGCATCTTTATAATATTTAAGAAAGCACTATTTAAGCATAAATATAAATATTCCAGTGGAAATAAAAGGTAAATTTTAGATTACAGCTTTCTGTGTCATTACGAGTAAAGCGTAAGCTGGTATGTGGTTAACTTTCACTTTTATATTGAACACGAGGCCAGCGTGTCCCCATAAAACACTGGCAACAACCTACCAGGCCACATGGTATCATAACGCGCAACAGCACAGTATAAATATTCACCGCCTTCAGACCTCGTATCACGTACGATTCCCAGCTGAACGTCTGTTAAGCCACTCACATGTACAGTATATTCGTAAGGGTGAAACTACTGATGTAAATAAAGGCCCAAAACTTTATTCCACACATACAGGCACGAACTGTTTGATGGACAAATGGTTCTTCGTCATTTATAGCGGAACTTTGATTTTAAAATGCAAATGAATATTGCGTGTATGTGAAGGACATCCAGAGAGGGAGTGCTCTGCCACAAATGTCAGACGGAGTGGCGACTCAACGCTTGTATATTCCATTACATGATGAAGCTCAACGTCAATTAACAGAAATGTCCAACATGGAATGTACGGCCAGCTTTTTATCCGCAACGCATAGAACAGATTACAATGTGGTGCCTCGGTCCTTCCCTTCTCTTGTATGCTTTTTATTGGTTTATGATTATTAGTGAATTCTAATTAAGTAATATGTGAAAGGAAGAGGTATTAGCTAAATTTGTGGTTCCATCCGGGAAATTTTCATGGAGGGACTGTGGAAAAACTAAGAAAATTTAAATCAAAATTTCAATCAGGGTATATCGAATTGAACTCAAAATATTCCGACAACGAATGAGTTCCAAGGTTCGTTCTTACACGAAATGTGCATAACCTCAACCGTCAATATAGTATGTTTAATGAAAAACTGTACTTTCGTTTAATTTTGTACCTTTTCGCGTGGAATGTTGCTTAATTTAGCAGACGGACGATTTTCCTCTCACCTTGTCGACGCAAAATAAACTGTTATTTTACATGAAGCTGTCAGCGGACTTCATCACATTTCCTTATAATGCTATTATCATTACGTGCACCATTTTGAAACCGCATTCTATAACTTTCTGCTGCAGCTAGAGAGAATATTCAGTCAGCTACGATTATTTCAACCAGCTACGCTGTTTTGTTGCAAATTTTGCGTCGGAAATGTAACACCGTTGTTTCTAATATCAGAGAAGTGAATCAAGCAGAACATGCTAGCAACAAGACCGCCTAGCTACTGCCTATTCACACACCGTTAACAACTCCATCAGCCTTATCACCACGAAGAAGGACATAAAAAGGAATCAATAGTTTTAGCATTAGGCTGTCATTTATAACAGACTTTACAGAGCTGTTATCTGTTGATATCACTACATGACTTTGAAACACAGGAAGTACAATGAGAACACAACGCTCAGTATGAGTTCTGTACGTAGCGGTTAGTGACATTATGGTTCCATAAAAAATTGCGTCAGAATGATTACCAAAATCAAGGTTCAGTAGTAAACCGCTGGATGATTGTTAGACGCGATATGACAACACAGAAACCCGCTTCGTATTATCAATACAGATCTAGGCCTAATGCAGATCTTTCCGAGGATCACTACTAAAGATAAAAGTTTAAGAGAGAGCTTCCCGGGGATAATTACTAAATATTATGACATAAATAATCGTTTCCATAATTGCTATTTTCTTGTATGATTTCAATATAAAAATCTTCTAGCAATTATTAGACCGAATAAAGATGCAGGTTTAATAAAAATACGCTCGACACAAATTACTGAAAATTGTGTCATGCGGAGCACCATCATCCTCATCGTCGTCGTCATCATCATCACCACCATTATCATAATCATCATCATCATCATCAATCCGTAGTCTGTCTTAAGACAGGTTCATAGATTCTTCCAAAGCGACTTCCCCACAGAGTGCGATCTAGTGCTACCTATTTCAATTTCCAGCATCCTTTCTTTTCCTTAAGGTCATCCAGTAGCTGCTGACGTCTTCTACTTCGTCTTCCCGTCACGGCTATCCTTTCTTGTATATTTCCTTCAATAATGTGTTCTAGAATTTAGTTCCTATGCAAAACTTGAGGACAGCATAACTCACTAGTAATTATCGGAGACTGAAGTTCGATAGAAACTGAAGGCGACAGTTACCATCGCCTCCGAACACTAAGGATACAAGACTACTTGTGTCACTGTAATGCTTACTTACATGTAAATAACACACCTAAAAATGAAGATTTTAGTGCGACGCAGAAGTGCAGCATGCTAAGTTACTTTAAAAGAAAGGCATCTAACTGTACAGACTAGATATACTACAGTTCATGAAGGGTTTATGTAATAGAAACTCACATGACCTCCGTAATCACTCTTGGTCAGGTTTCTTGTAAATGGTCCTTATTCCTTAACCAGCGAACTAACTTATAAAACTTTATAAAAGCTGTACACTGTTTCGCCAAACATTTGCTAATCACAGCCAAACGCTATATTCCGCGCAAAAAAAGCACGCCCTAGAAGAACGACCCGTGTTACTGAAAGCTACTTTATTATACCAACAAATTCCCCAGGAAAATTTCTAATTGTATCTCCCAAAACATTCTCCAAAGAATATTGAAATTATTTTACGTCACACGGAATCTTCCAATGAAATTATTAGTTCATTTTTTTCTATGTATATATTCACCTCAGTATCGCTCCCTGAGCTAGTATGTTGCTTGTATATGAAATCTTGAAGATGATATTGCGTGATAGCCTCCTTTTCTGACGTCACCTTTGTTAGGTCTACGAGCGAGTTTGGATAAGTCCTTCAGAGAACAAGTAAAAAAAAAAACAAACTCTTCTTTTCCGGTTCAGGAAAAGTGCAATCGCAATATTTTTAATAATACTGATATGTAAAATTTGGTCACTTTTTAACCGTGACATTTAGTATTAGACGTCGTTAGCAAGGTTTCGGAAGAACACATTTCCTCTGTCTTCATTACAGAAATTTTTAACCCTGTTCATGGAGGAAATAAATATCTCCGAACGTTTTGCACTGCTTAGGAGACTACAAACTAGCATATCCCAGGTGTTGCTGTTCTATTTCCTGAAAAAGAAACAAAAACCCTCTAATTTTGACCCTTCAAGATTTATGTATATCATACATACAAAAAGCCAGTACAAATTTTAAGAAAAGATATATGACAGAATTCTGGTAGTATTGAACTTTTCACGCAAAAAAGAAGGGGGGGGGGGAGCATTCACGAAAAGTTATAAACTTGGGAATGTGAAGACCCACAGTGTGTCCTGAGTGCCAGCACTCTTGCAGACCCATTTCATCCACAGCGCAGCCGTCATTTCTCATAGTAAGAATAAAATCCACCATCAGCGGTAGTATCACTGCCACTACTCAGCAAAAACGCAGCCTCTTGAGATTTTCAGGGCTTTCTTTGTTCCTGTCAACCTTCCTGTTGCTGTTTGCTGTAGTTACTCTTACGACCAGGAAAGGAAATGACAGCTAGGTAAGTTGTTCGCACCGTCAAGGGATCATTACGTTTTTATCCCCTTTCGTACCGTTGCGATTTTATGAGTTGTCAATAAGGTTTTCACCTGAGTGTCTGGACAAGGACAACATGATGCATTTACTGGATTCACGCCAGAAAGGCCTATACTGGTCAACCCACCATCAACCCTTGCTGCTTCAACTAACTTTTTCGCAAATCACCGTAGGAACAACTTCTTTAAGAATTATAATTTCTACAGGTCTGTACTGGGGACCGCGGTAGCACAGTGGTTAAGGTGGTGTGCTACAAATCGGAAGGTCGCTAGTTCGATTCCAGATGGTGTCATTGGAATTTTTCATTGACATGATCCTTCCGATCGTACTATGGCCCTGGGGTCGACTCAGCCTCTAACAGAAATGAGTACCAGGAGTATTTCCTGTGGGTAAAAAGCGGCAGGTGCCTAAGGCTGACAACCTTACCATCATCCTGGGACACTGTCACGTAATCTGGGAACCTTAACTTCCTGGAACCCTCTGGGCACCTCGGGCCTGATTTACCTTTATTTACAGGGCTGTACTTGTAACTAACTACAAGGCATCAAACCATGATGAAATAAGAAATTACTACAAAGTTTCACCTGGTAGAACTGACCGCTTCGTGGACATAGGTAAAGATGGGGGTATTTATTTATATACTACTTACGTAACTTTCTTGATGTCAACTTAGTTTACACTGTTCACTGAGAAACTCCTGGTGCCGGCTAGGTTACTGGGCTGTGCTGCATGACTCCTTTCCGTTAGAATTGATAGCAGAACTTTCCCTCACGTCATATTGCCCGATGGCTTAATTTCGTACACGTCAATAAGGCTTCAGAAAAGTCCAGCTTAATAAGGTACATGCAACAGACGTAAACTGTTGTGCGCTGGTCATTAATATGAATCAGAGTGGAACATAAGCAATTTTATTCACGGAAAATGCACTGGGATCTCCAGCGGCAGTCGCGACACAGCGAAAGAGGGTACTTCCTTTGCGAGATTTCAGATTTCCGCAACGTTCTATTCGAGCCCTTCGTTCTTCCGAGACGTTTGTCTTCTTCAGTTTGTCGTTTAGAGACAACCTATCGGTCATATCCTAAAGGGTCAAGCAGTTCAAAAACGTCGTCGAACATCTATGTGCGTACGCCAAGTAACATTTCTCACGGTCTCAGATAATTTTCTTCCTTCCACGTATTCTATCACACCGGGATTTCCCGCTTATCCAGCTACCCTGTTTACTACCGCTAAGTTAGAACTGGTTTATTCGCAATTATTTTATGTATAATTGAGACCAGAAACGCTGTTCCGATTCACAACTTACTTGTTGAACAGCACTATGTCCGGCTTCCATACTTTGTCCGGTGGAAGTCTCAGCACACCGATTCCGCCGTAGTCGGCTTCGTCCCACTGTAGCTGATAGTCGCTCCACACCTGCAACAACAACAAAGTTATGAAAGACAAACCAAAACTAAACTAAACTAAACTCCGTGGCCTTAGTCCGCACGCGAACTATACCGACAGAGCGGCCGTCGCCGGTCGGCGAAGTGAGTGCCAACTTTTGCGGATAGAGGGGTGTCACGTGGTCAGCGCAACGGGTCCCCACAGCCGTTAATCTCTGTTTTCTAGACCTGGAGCCGCTACTTTTTT
>Ga0136643_10018547_pt1 | contig 10497 bp, 6 predicted proteins | sample TergutLab28metaG_FD_96883 | JGI IMG/M metagenome (GOLD analysis project Ga0136643, IMG submission 96883) | Labiotermes labralis P1 segment gut microbial communities from Petit-Saut dam, French Guiana - Lab288 P1 (version 3) (version 3) | ecosystem: Host-associated > Arthropoda: Insects >... | reverse complement strand
TTGGCTCAGTCACAGGCACTGTGGTTTCTGGAATGGTTTCCGTTGGGATCGGGTCTGTCTGGGTTGGAACCGGATCCGTTGTCACTGGCTCCGATGGGTCGGTTGTAGCAGGTTGAGTATCTTCTGGAGCTGTCGTGTCTGGAGTAGTTGTCGTTTCAGGCACGGTCGTTGGTTCTGGATCTTCTTCAAGGATAATCTCTTCATCGTCCTCAGTTACACGCTCGCGCTCTTCTTCGCCGTTCTCACCTTCAATAATACGGTATAGATAGGCTTCGTTGACAATCGAACCTGGCTCTACCTCATCGGCTAAATCTGCAACAAAAGTGATCACGATGGTGCCATTAGCTGGTAACACATCTAAACGGATACGTAACTCGTCTTCGTATTCTTCAATGGTATAACCAAGATCTGGTGTCACAACGATATTGCGAACATTGACTAAAGCACCGTTAGCTAGGTTGTCAATGACTAAGAAATCGTATAAATTCACATTGTTTGGATTAGATACAGTAATGGCATAACCAATTTCTTGGTCGCGGGATACAGTTGGATCTGCTAGAACACCGAATTCACAAGACGTTTCTTCGGCTAAACCAATCTGAAGTAATCTAGCTATAAGGTTATCTGCTTCCACTAGCTCCAGTGTGCAAACTTCTTTATCCAAGGTTGGGTCCTCTAGATCTGGTTCCGTAGCTGGAACCGTGGTTTCTGGGACTGTTGTTTCCGGCTCTGTTGGATCCGTTGGAGCTGTCGTTGGTACCGTCGTCGGTTCCGTTGGTTCCGCTACGTGATAAGTGGTTTCACTTGAAATATCGTAGTCCACACCGTCGATGCGAATAATGCGAGCAGTGTTTTCAAATACTGTACGCTCTTCTAAATCTTCGTCAACGACAGCAGGAACAATGATGGTAAAGGCTTCTCCTGGAGCTAGTGTTAAAATCGTCCATTCGATGCGGTTACCCGTTACGGTGAAGCTTACTCTTGTGTGCTCTGACAATGGAATGGCATTTCCTGGAATGTTCCCGAAGAATCCACGTAATTCAGCTGGATCAAAGGTCATAAACGGTGGGATTTCATCTTCTACCACCACATTACTCAGAGTTAGCTCTTCGTTATTTTCCACTCGAATGGAGTAGTTAACGGTGCCCCCCATGTCTACCTCGGTTGGATCAGAGGCAGTTCCACTTGCTGGATTTGAACCTTTTGTAATGGCTACCTCACGTGGTGAAAGGGTCACTTGCGTATATGGTATCTCTGCAATTGGCCAGTTAATTGGATCTCCTCCAGTTACTGGAATGGTCGTGACCCGATACTGGGCTCTGTTGTAAGCAATGTTGTTGTACAACGTATAGTCGTGTGGTGCGCGCATGTGTAAGTTAACAACAACCCCTGTCCCCGGTGCAAAAACAAAGGTACCAAAGTCAAAGGCAACTGCCGTAACGTCCGCTAAATCACTTGGTGGCGTGGTACTCCAAATGGCAGTGTTAGTTAAATCAGCATGAGTAGCATTACCCATTGGATTTAGACCCGACTGAGTGGAATAGTAGACCACCGGATCGGCACCAATCAACCTTGGGTGGCTTAGATCAATACTTTCAAGGGTTCCTTGCCAATAAGGACGCCCTTCGTGAGCCACCTCTAAGACGTCAAACATCACAAGGTTAGTTGCTTCATCATCTGTTGGCCCAACATATTGTAAGCGGTAGCTGTACGCTCCGCCTGGACGAACCCCTGTATTCATGCTGTAGTCGATATCACTTGCTGCTCTTACTAATTTTCGCATACCAACCTGCTCTGCTGTCACAGGTGCAATGGTATCTGGACGAACGGCAGAAATGGAGTTTCTTTCTTCTGGATTAAAGCTGACTCCTCTTGGGAAATTCGCCATTAACTCATTCTCGTCGTCTATTAACCCTGGCGTTGTATTCTCGCCATCGGTATGTCGGTTTCCACCATGCAATTCACCAGTTCCTGATCGATAGGTGACCAGATTGCGAAGATTCCCACCAAACAATCCGATGTTCATCCATGGGTAGTAGACGTCAAAGTCAATGATAAACCCTGTTCCACCTCCTCCATCAACGATACTAGTCCCCCATGTGGCATTGCCACTAGTAGAAGGATTAGATGTTCTGTTCAGTAAATTTTCTCCTGCAGTGGCATAGACATTAATGATGACTAGTGTTCGCCCGCTTCCTTGCCAGTTCTCTACGGTTTCTAGGGTGTGGGAAACAACTCGATTGTGAATGTCACGTGCGACAATTGTATTTGGGTTAAGAATGGTTCCTGGGGGAAGGAGATCGTAAAAAGTTCCTTCGGTTTGTTCTGTGAGAACTTGTCGAAAAAGATTATCGGATAAGCGAGGACCTGCTATATTATCCTGAATACGAACTCGATAAGGAATACGCACTCGGGCATGATCTGGCTGAGATTGAATACCAGTTGCCCCTGCGTTATGAGCCATAGGTGTCGTTCCTTGACGTATCATTTTATCAATTGTTGTTGTAAACACAACCCGATCTAAGATGCTGTAGTCTGTTTCGCGCTGTACCAAGTGACCGTATTGCTCACGGTCACGGTCTATAAGATGCCTCCATTGCCCTAAATAGTTCTCCTCACCGACTGAATTAAGATGATTGCCCTCATAATCTTCCACAATTAATGCAGTAAAGTTTCTTATTTGAACGGTCTCTTGATCTTCAATTAAGCTTAATACACGGGGTGTAGGATTGATTTGATAGTTAAAATGTATCCTGAAGTTTACTTCGTATAAGCCGTTGTCTTGTACAGCTTTTATGCGATGGACATCGGCGTCTGGCAAATTAAACCAAGGTGAATTAGCAGCAGTCGTTGGATGCCAGGTCGTTAAATATTGCCACTCGCTGTTCCCTGCTACTTGATAATAGAGGCGAATAGGCGAGCGCTCGCTATTGGGTAATAGATCCGTACCTAGTACATTGCCAGCTCCATCTCTTACTGGCACTCTCTCTGTATAACCACCGATCGCTAAGCTTGTAAAGCGAAAATCTTCTGATGTTAGCTCGTGAAATCCTGTGGTGTTCTGTAAGTACATGTGGTCGTCAATAAGTATGGTTTGGAAGGGTCGTGTTCCATTTTCTGTGAAATAAAAGCCTCTGGAAACAGCGCTAATAAAGTTAGTATTCATCCCTGCTATTCCTGCTGATGTAAACGTTGTTCGAAATGGTTCCTCTCCCTCTAAAGTCGTCAATGCCAAGTTACGAGGTGCAGTGCTCTGATTACCAATGAAACTTGCCATGTTCTTACCGACCCCAAAGAAATCCCCTTGATAAACAAAGGCTACGGTGTTGTAGGTATAGCAAGCCTCTCTATCAAATTGAATTTCATCGTCGTCAACTGGTGTAATGACTACTTCTGCACCATTGCAAACCACTTGATCGGGCTCTCCAGTTCTTGGATACATGACAACAACATCTTGCCATCTTGGTGTTTGCATAGCAAACACACTACTCCCAGAAATTTGTGGCGTAGGTACATTTACATTGTTTAGAGCTGCTTCGTTAAACGCAGCAGTATCTCCACGTGTCCAAAGAGGGTTTCCAGGGTTCGCTGTGCTATGCACACCTGTCCATGCAACAATCTCTCCCTCATCCAATGGAGTTTCAATAAGCTGTAAGGTAAAAGGCTGGGTTGTGGTATGCTGAAAACCTGAAAAAATACGATAAGTAACAAAGAAATAGTCATTAGCATTCGCTGGCCTCTCCCCCCAGCTATTTTGCCATAGGCTATAAGAACGGAGGGATGATTTCGTTGGGTTAGATGGAACAACTCTTGTTGTTAGCTCTAAGCTTAATTGATTGCTTTCTAATGACTCTCTCTCATGCCTTTCTGCAAAGGTTGCTCGAGCGTAAATATCATCGTTTCTAAAGCCATTGGCACTTTGTGAAGGTAGGTAATGTACACCAAATTGTACATTTAATTGAAGATCGCCTCCCACGTCTCGAAAGTTAGTAATGACAATTTCTTGGGTTGCTTCGTCAATGACAAAGTTGAAGTCTGTATCCCCTGGCAAGGGTATATCCATTGAAGCTAACGGACTCGTCTGTGCTGATCCTCCGGATGTGGCTACCTCTGGTGCAACTGCTAAAATCAAGTTCCCATTTCTGTCCTCAAATAGGGCACGTGGTAGTCTGATTTCAATGTCACCTGGTGCGTAAGTATTGTCACTTGCAGGCGAAAAGTTTAGCAACATGACATGTGCTTGCCTTGTGTTGCTGGCAGGGTCCAACGCTAGGTGTGGGTCGTTGTTGTTGGCTTGCCAGTTTAGTGTTAGTTGACCTTGGGAGCGAGCCACATTGGTAGGCCTGTTAATGTCGTTTGGATTTACATCGTTTGTTTGGGTGGCTTCTACAGGTTCGTGAGTTACCTCATCGGTTTCAGGCGCTTCTATCTCACTGTACCATTCCTCTGAAAATTCTGTGTCGTTATTGTTTATAAACTCGTTGAACCCGTATGCATTAGGTTCCGTAGGCTCAGTCGCATCTGCTACAGGTTCCATCGGCGATGCAAGCAACGATTCAAAGGGAATGGTTGTAAATAAGAGCACCGCTACTAGCGCAATAATTCCCATTTTTTTCGCTTTCTTAGTAATTGTTATATCCATTACTTTTTCCTCCATTCACGATTTCACTTCTGCTTCTCCCCCACCAAAACACAGTGATGCGTTTCTTCTCTAACGCTTTTTTCATTTTTAATCTACTTACAACTACACTTCTCCCAATTAAAAATTCCTCTTTCTAATCCCCTATTCTTCAAGTACCGGCCTTATCCTTATCCTAAACCGTTCATCTCTATTTTCTTGTTCCCCGTTTTCCCGTGGCGGTGGTGGTTCAATGTCTTCTTCTACCTCTTGCGTCTCGTTGGTCGATGGTTCACCTACCTGCTCATTTTCCGATTCATCGCCTTCATCCTCAATCGGTGGTAGCTGTTCTACCGGCTCTTCTTCAAGCGGTGACGTCTCGTTTGGTTGATTAGAAACCGGAACGGTGTCGGGTGTTGTCTGGTTCGTTCCCAGGAAGTAGAGTGCGCCGGCAACGAGGCAAAGTGTCGCAATGAGTCTAGCGGTTCTTTGGTTTAGCCCTTTTGGTTCAGTGGTTAGTTCGCATTCTTTTATGCGCAGTTGGACGCTTTGAATCAACGCATCCGGAGGTTGAACTTGGTTTTGTTCTAGTTGATATTGGCTTGCTGTAAATTCAGTGATTTTTCGCATTCTACTATCCTCCTAACGGTCATCTTCCAGTTTTTTTCGTAACGTTTTTTTGGCGCGTGCAAGACGTGTTTTAATGGTGTTCTCGTTTTCTTCTAATAGTTCCGCTATTTCGCTAATTTTGTAGCCTTCGTAGTACATCAAGTGGATGACGATGCGGTATTTCTCTTTTAATTCGTTAACTGCCTCGGTTAAGCTATGGTAATCGCGTGACTCTTCGCCAATTTCATCCATATCAACGATCTGTTCATCGTACTCAATTTCCCTCCGCTTTTGATTTCTTTTAATAAGAGCGTTATGGCAGTTGATGGTGACCCTTACAAACCAGTTTTTGGCATGTTCGATGGAGTCGTATTCTTTTTTAGTCCCGTATTTTAGGAAGCGTTCGAAAACATCTTGGAAAACTTCTTGTGCCTCCATTTCATTGTTTTTAGAAAGGCTACGTGCCAGGCGATAGATCATGCCACTAAATTCTTCCAGTGCTTTGTCTGCTGTTAATAATAGCTTTTGTTCGTCGTATGTATTCACACGCTGCATTTCTACCACCTACCTTTCTAAAAAACATCTTCTTTTTATGCTGTGCTACCCTACCCCCTATTATACACCCTCCCTAAGTATATACCCTGGGGTAAATAGCTTCTACCTTTAGTATCAGATTAGATATTAAAAGGTTTCATTTTTTTTAAAATTATTTTTTTGCCTAACGAATTCTTCAAAATTGTCGACTTTTTTGGATTCCAACATAGCCTCAGATGTAGGAGATTTTACTCTACGACTGAATAAAAAAAGCCCCTTACGGGACCTTCGTTCCTATACTAGTTGCCATTTCACTTCTTTAGAGTTCACAAGCCATCGGTTTAATGAAAATGGATGATCAATTTTTAAGACATCATTAAGATGGCAAAATCAGGATTTTATGATGTCATTTCGGCCTATTCTCTTAGAAAAAGTCTCTGTCATATCACATTTTTGGTAAAAGCGGTGCTTTTGTGGGGTCGTTCTTTTGGGATCTGGATTTCGATAAGATCAGGGTTTTCGGATTATTTTATGACCTATTGGTACATGGGATCTGGATTTCGAGAAAATAAAGGTTTTCGGATCATTTTCCTGCCCAGAAGTGAGGCTTTCTTAACAAAATAATCCGGATTTCGAGAAAATCAAGACTTTCGGATCATTTTGTGGTCATCGAGGACGTTGGTTCGTCCTTTTAGGATCCGGATTTCGGAAAAATCAAGCTTTCCTGATACTTTTTCAACCTCCTAGCGCGCAAAAACAAATTGGTTGTGGTTTTTCTTATTAAGGCAGGTTGGCGCCATAAAGCTACTTTCAAATTATCATCAAATCATCGAAAACGGCATTTCATTGATAGAGTTTCGCCGATTTAGTAGGCGTTTTCTTCTCAAAGCATCGTTTTCCTACTGAAATGACCGCTTTTTTGAGCGAAGCTCGTTATTTAGTATCGAAACTACCACTAAAATTATCATCAAATCGTCGAAAACGGCATTTCATTGATAATGTGAGCCCTCCGACATCAGAAATTTATACTATTGTAGTACATAACAATTGGATAAGGGTGGTCATCCCAAAATCCTTTCCCAAACAAAAAAATCCCCTCACGGGGACTTCGTTTCTATACCAAATTGTTATTTCGCTTCTTTAGCAATGGACCCTGGAGCAAAGAAACATGGAACGATACAGATGACAACCATTACAACATTTGTAATCGAAAGAAGCGCAGCCTCTTCACGTATAAAGTAACGGCTAATTGGCTCTGAAATGATACCGAGAGAATAGTCAAAGTTAGAAGCGATAGCAAACGCAGCTGCACCCAATGAGAACATCGCAACAGCGATAATGAAAATCCATAAAGTAAACAACTCGTCTTTGTTTTTCTTCAAAAACGCACCAGCAAAGTGAACACCTACGAAACGAACACTTCCGGTCGCCATCGCGTTGTTCATTTGATCAATGTGATACATCCTTCTAAAGAATCCAACCCCGAATCCAGCAGACAGCCCCATCACAAGAAAGGCAATGTGTGAGTTAATGAATTGCATATAGAAGGGATAAAGTGCGACTGGAAGAGCGAAAAGTGACCAGTTGAATGTAAATTGGGTCATCTTATTCTTAAACTTATCCAACGTCATAATGGCAAATCCACAGCCGAAAATGAAACCGAAGAATAGCAATAAGTTTGCACCAAATGCACTCCAATTTCCTAATGCTGGATTCAACCCCATCCAAATGACGTTTCCAGATTGCGCTGTAACCATGGCCCTTAACTGATACGTATGAAGTGCCATGCCATTCATATACCCCATGATAAAGATGGTCGCCGCAGTGATAAATGCGGTATTAAATGCTGCTTTTTTTGCTGATTTCGAAATATTGCTTTCTGTTTCCATACAATATTCTCCTCCAAATTTTCAAATTTATGATAAGATTTATCCCCCCGTAGCTCAAACACTTTCTTGCAGATGATTTCTAACCTGATGGAGTACTAGAAACGAAACGCCCAGAACTCATCTGCAAGAAAGCACTCGAGTTTTGGGCACTGTCGTTTACCGATGACCTTAATAGCCAACGGTTTAAACCGATTAATCAATCGTAATGAATAACGCAAAGTTGATATCTATAGGTACTTTACAACACCTGTTTCGATGTCATAGCTGGCCCCAATAACCATCGCTCCAGCTTCTTTTAGAACTGGATTTTGCTTTAGTACTTCTACTTGAACCGCTACGTTTTGGTCAACGCAGTCGTCTGGTCCAGCTTCTTTGTTTAAGTGCGCGCCAATGTCATCTAAGTGCGCTTGTAAAAACTCTGGCAATCCCGATGCACTTGCTTGTGCGTTAAATACCGCTCCACACTGCGTGTGTCCAACCACTACTACTAAAGGTACTTTTAATACGGCGACGGCAAACTCTAACGATCCTTTTACAGAGTTGTCTGCTACGTTACCAGCATTTCTTAATACGAAGATATCCCCGATTTTTTGATCAAAGAAAAGCTCAGGAGAACAGCGTGAATCCGCACATGTTACAATTGCTGCAAATGGATGCTGGCTATCCTTCGTTGCAAAACGATCTTCTGCGTTTGTCGTTCTTGGCATACCGCCATTCGCAATAAACCGCGCATTCCCTTCCTTTAGAAGTTGTAACGATTGGTTAGGATCAGTAATGTTGATTTTTGGATCATGTAAGTTCATATCTTTTCCTTCCTTTCTTTTTTGAGGTGACCTACTTTAATTCATTGTATGCTCACCTTGATAGCGCTATGCACTACCATTGCCATACTAGCACATTCGTGTTTCAAAGTCTAGCTATTTTTCGATATTTTTCTTTTTTGTTAACGTTAAACAAACGAATGTACCCTCCCCCCTAAGAGAATACAAATGCGCTCAAACCATTGTTTTTTTAGACAAAATTCGTTAAAATAGTAAAACAAATAATGATTGCATGGAATTGAGCCTATATTAAGAAAGTACCATGCAAAATATCGGAGTGATAATATGGATGCTAAATGTAGCGCCTGCGGCGCACCCTTGACAGGTAGAAAGTGCGATTACTGTGGAACAAAAATGGGTAAACCAAGCAAAACGACCAATCCTATACCTAGACAAAGTGGTCCAACTCCTCAAAAGACGGAGCCAGCAAACGACTTTCCAACGAATGAAAAACGTCCTCGAACTGGAGCTTTATTAGGCATAGTGGCCCTGGTAGCTATAGCATTTGCGGCCTTCACTTTTCTCCCATCGAGTACTAACGATGACAGTGACCACGACCTCATCGGTGAATGGGACAATGGATCAGGACGCATCTTCCTATTCGTCTTCGGAAGAGCCGACTCCGTTGAATTTAGAGACGACGGAACCGTCATTATTACCGAAGGTAGCTCAAGTCAAACCGTCAACTGGGAGCGCGGACGTCCAGGGCATTTTACGGCCAACAACCGAGACTTCACTTATCGCATTAACGGCGACGTCCTAACCATTACCGATAGTGCCAACGACGATTGGACATTCGACCGCACGACGGGAGGTGGATCGGCGAATAGACCGGTTGATCCCCCTACCCCAAACAACGATTTCGCTAATCATAACCTCATCGGTGAATGGGAGAACGGGTCAGGTCGCATTTTCTTATTTGGTTTAGGCGATCCAAGTTCCGTTGAATTCAGAGACGATGGAACCGTCATTATTACAGGTGGGCGAAGTGCTGGGGTAGCAAACTGGGAGCCGGGAGTAGCAGGAAGCTTTACGATAAATAATACGACCCTGACCTACCGAATTTCTGGAGACCAACTGACGATCACCGATAGTGCTAGAGACGATTGGAGCTTTGACCGCGTTGGGGGAAGATCACCGTCACGTGATAACGACCGTAACAACGATGGAGATAACGAAAATTCAGAAAGTGCATTAATCGGAACATGGGACTGGGAAGTTGACAGTAGATTTCAGTTGATTTTTGAAGCGGATGGAACTGGGGAGTGGCTAGGGGTTGCCGAATCGTTTAACTGGAGCATGACTCGCAATGGCGACATTAGAATGCATTTAGAACAAGGTCTAGCCACATGGTCATTTGAAATTAACGGTGATGAACTTTTCATTGAAAGATCAGATGGTGTCGACGAAAGCTATACTTACGTTCGATCAAGATAATTGAAATCGATGGGTGACAACTGGGACGTTCCATCGTGTGGAGTGTGGAGCAAAATAGATCTTTAAATGTTAAAAGGGACTGACTCCTGTACTTCTTAGCGGCCCTTTTAGCCGATAGTCAGCCTGAAAGAATCGGTTTTATTAATTCTAATTTTTTTCCCCCACTTAACCGATCTTCTTTTTTATATTAAAGCTCTCAATGCATGTAGTCTAGAAAAACTGGACATGTTAAAAAGCCAAGTAAATACCCAAAATCCGCGGTTACTTGGCTTTTCTGATGCTACTTTCATACTAGAAAGACAAGTAAATACCTAAAATCCACGGTTACTTGGCTTTTCTGATGCTACTTTCGTGCTAGAAAGACAAGTAAATACTTAAAATCCGCGGTTACTTGGCTTTTTTGATGCTACCTTCATGCTAGAAAGACAAGTAAATACCTAAAATCCACTGTTACTTGGCTTTTTCGGGTAGTGTCAAAAAAGTTGTGTAAATAGCTTTAGAAAGACTATCTACTGTAGAGTATGTTTTGTTTTTCTGTATTGGGAATAGAGGAGCCGTAGGCGAGTCTAGAACCAATACAGAAAAACGT
>Ga0136643_10018546_pt1 | contig 10497 bp, 11 predicted proteins | sample TergutLab28metaG_FD_96883 | JGI IMG/M metagenome (GOLD analysis project Ga0136643, IMG submission 96883) | Labiotermes labralis P1 segment gut microbial communities from Petit-Saut dam, French Guiana - Lab288 P1 (version 3) (version 3) | ecosystem: Host-associated > Arthropoda: Insects >... | reverse complement strand
GGACTATTTTACTGATGAGCACCATGTTCTCCATAGCCCCAGGACTATTTTACTGATGAGCACCATGTTCTCCATAGCCCCAGGACTATTATCCTCGCACAAGGATAGTGTCATTGAATATTTCATTCCTTTTTACATCTCCAGAGGTCACCACATGTTTGAACTCCCTGTCTAAAGAAAGTTTCTCTTTTGGCCATTCTTAGTCTCACCAAGCGAGGAAATGTTTGCTACAGTAATAAGCATTTTCTTAATCTGAATTCCACCATGGTGGATGCTAAGACACATAACTCTGAAAATATTTTTGGCTTCTCCAACATTATTTTGTTGGGACCTTTCGGTGCAAGTTTTGCAACACTCTGGACTACTTCAGTCCCTGAACCCCCATAGCCCAAAATGTGTGCTGCACTCTTGACATGAAATAGACATTTATGTGTTATAAGAATGAATGAAACCTATTGCAAATATGGACCTGTACTGGTTCTTGTGAGTTCAGAAAGGCAAAAAGTCTTATCACCAAATTTGCCTTGATACTGTCCAGTTTCACTCCAACACCAGCTGTTCTCACAGTTTGTTGGGTGCTGTCACTGAGGATTTACTTAAAAGACAATATAAATTAACTGTTGAAAAACCAAAGCTGAGAAAATTATTTAAAAAATGTGGGTTCAAAATAGACCCAGTACATTAAAAATGGGTTTTTTTTTGGCTCTGTAATCCAAGGGTTAAGATTCCTTTGTTGAAGTGAGTCGTAGTATCAATGAAGTGTTTGTCCAAAATGGTCTGACAAAGTTGTTTCAGAAACTTGTGTTTTGAAGTCCCACAATTCTTGATTTAAAATTACTTGCTTAGTAGTGGATTTTGTCCCTTTCTCTGTCCTGGTGGGTACATTTATTGCTGCTTGTAAATTGAACATGTTTAATAATAATTCTAGTTGTTTTCTTAGTACTATCATGTTTGAAAACATTGATGTTTAGGTCCCCTTATTATTATGGCTTGATCTTTCATTTTATCAAGATAGTCTACATTTATCTCTAAATTGTCAAGCAGAATTTGGATATGACTAATAGGATTTCTGTATATACAAATAATAATTATTTTAAAATGTACAGCTTCAACAATACTACCTCTAAATGCTTGTTGAGATTGAAACACTCAAAGTTTATTATAGTTTTGGCTAATATATTTGGTTGTACATACATGCCTGAACCACCATTTTTTCTGCTTTTTCTATGATGTTTGCTAACTAATGAAAGATTTGGTGAATTATAACAACTTATTTCATCCTCATAAAACCAATTTTCTTTGAAACCAAGTACATCGATTGTGAACAAATTAGTACGTAACAGAATTTTGAGGTTAACCTTTTTATTCCATAGACTGAACATTTTGGTGGAAAATTTTTAAAGAACCTTTTTTGGAACATATATCATCCCTAACATGATACATTTTTGTGTCTCGGTCTGTAGATGTTCCATTTCTGTTTGAATCTTGTGAAATTGCACATTGCACACAGGTATATCATTTTTGTAATGCTACGCTGAATTTTCATTTCCATTTCTGTTTTGGTACCTTGCACTTCATGTGTTTGTATAATATTTTTATGCTAATGGTCTGTTTTTGTTTCTTATTTTTTGAACTCTGTACTTCACTTGTTAGGATAATAGTTTGGCACAACCCCAAGTGAGTGTCTCTCTCAGCATTTCACTGAAAACAAGAGAGGATGACTTTACAAAGAAGGTCCCCAAATTTTTGAGCTTACCTCTTGTTCAGTTGTTGTTATCTATAAGAAAGCTTGTTTTTGTCTCACATGACGAGGCTGGTTTTTTAGGTAATGATTCAGGTGCATTTTTGTGCGTTCCATTTTGAACAACAATGTCTCCAATATGGTTATCTTCATATCCAGTATTTTGTTGTTACTAATTGTTCTTTAATGCCATTATTCTTCTCTATCCATTCTAAGTTAGTCTTAGATAACTAATTCTTTCTACACTTCATATCTTTACCCAGCACAAGATTACTTACTCTTACTTACTGTATGGAGCAGAGTCCTTCTTGAGAAGCTAAGTCAAGTCAGCTAGTCAAGAAATTCCCCACATTTTATGGAACACGAAGGTTCATTACCGCAGTCACATGTGCCGGCCACCTTTCCCCATCCTGAGCCAGCTTGATCCAGTCCATACCCCCACATCCCGCTACCTCAAGATCCATCTTAATATTATCCTCCCATCTATGCCTGAGTCTCCCAAGTGGTCTCTGTCCTTCAGGTTTCCTCACCAAAACCCTGTATATGCTTCTCCTTTCCCCTACCCCATATGCTCAACATGCCCTGTCCATCTCATTCTTCTCGATTTTATCACCAGAACAATATTGGTTGAGGAGTACAGATCATTAAGCTCCTCATTATATAGTTTTCTCCACTCCCCTGTCACCTCGTCCCTCTTAGGCCCAAAATTCTCCTCGGCACCCTATTCTCAAACACCCTCAGCCTACATTCCTCCCTCAGTGTGAGCACCCAAGTTTCACACCCATACAAAACAACATGAAAATTATAGATCTCTATATCTTAATCTGTAAAATTTTGGAAGGCAAACTTGAAGACAAAAGATTCTGCACCAAATAATAGCACATATTCAATTACTTCAGTCTGCTCTTAATTTTTTCCTGAATGGAATTTTGATTTGTTAAGGTTGTTCCCAAATATTTGAACTCTTCCTCCCTTTAAAAGGAACTATAATCAGAATTAGTGAGAAAAAAAGAAACAGACAAAATGGTGGTAAGCTTGCCCACACAAACAAAAAGGCTTTTCAGTACCACTGGCAAACTTTCATTCATGCTCCAGCTATAGCTATAGCCCACTTGAAATTGAGTATCAGATGCACAGGACACTTGCCGATACTCAGTTTTGCTGGTGACTCCACTCTGTGTTCACAGTCTTGAGCTCTTCAAGAATGGAGTCAGGCCGCCACCACACACACACACGCGCGCGCGCGTGCATTTTTTAAGGGCAAATGAAAGAGAAAAGTACAGTGCAATTTTAAAAACAGCACAACTGTGAGACCTGAGAGGTACAGCTCAGTCTTGTAGCAGGAACCTTTCGGATGTGTTGTGCTGCTACTGTAGACATTGTGGTTATGATACATTGGCAGTTTCCGTGCAACATGCAGCATAAGCAGCAGCAGCTGTTTTGAAACCTTTTTGTGTAAAGTGATATACCTTAATGCTGATAATGCTGCTGTATACAGCATTTTGAATTAAAACTGCAGCCTGTACAATAGTATGTCCTATGATTTATTGATTTTTCTCAATGTGTTTCAGGACACCTTGCCACGATGACACCTGAACAGCTGCAGGCTTATCGCTGGGAGCGAGAGATTGATGAGAGAAACCGTCCGCTCTCAGACGATGAGCTTGATGCTATGTTTCCTCCAGGTTACAAAGTTCTCACCCCACCTGCTGGTAAGATGTCATTATTAACTGATTTTATAAATGGTTGATGTCATACAATCCCCACTCATTATAAAGTAATTGTAAGTGTCTTAAAATTTGCCCAAAGAATCCAAACTGCAGATGCGTATATCTTCCATTACTTCGCACATCACGCTGCAGGTTGTAATTTGTCCAACTTGTTTGTAGACTGCCATGTCATGGTAATTGTTTGTTTATGTACATACAACAAATGTTTGGTTTTGAGCATGAACTGTAATGTTACATTCATTTCTTACATACCTTATAGAGTGACTTTGAATATGAACTCTAAATCTGCACGTTACCGACATATGATTGGGAATTGCATTCCTGTTCTGAAATTTAGGAATAAGAATGCTGGTTGCTGTAGCTGTGCAGCAACACAACAGTGGATATGTTGCAGATACTGTTACAGCTGGTTTATGTGGCACTGGTTGTTCTGGAAAGCACTTAACTGGAAATTTACAGAGACCCAACACATTTAACTATTATCGTAACAAATTAACTATTATTCCATCTACTGGCAGCACCCTGCACATATTCTGGGAGCTCAGAAAACAAAAGTATATTTATGTGAACAAAAGAACAAGATAGCAACAGAAAAATATCTTGGCTCTTTGTTGGTTTTTGGGTTTATATGTTACTGTGTGGAAAAGGGAGTAGAGAGTGCGGTTGACACAATAGGACAAAGTATGAGTGGCAGTTGGTTAGGTCTGTTCACAAGGTTGCTAGGTGCTTGAATATACACAGTAGATGTGATATTTGAATATCTGGAAAACAGCAGTATATTGCAAACCTTTGGTCCTTGGGGTGCCAGTTATCCTAACTGTCACTGTTTTCTGTGGTAGTAGCTCTAATTTTCAAAATGTGTTACCTACTAAGAGTAGTTACTGAATTTATTTTGACCTGTCATTTATCTATGCAGAATTGTGGAAATTAAATTATACAGAAGTAATCTTTGTGCATTAGAACTGCAAAAAAAATATATTGACATTTGTTTTTCCAAAATTTGTGCAGCAGTTGTTTACCATTTTGTCACATGGAAGCAGAAAAAAAGTAAATTCATGCCCCGTGGTAGAGTGTAGTCATACAGAGCAACTGGTATAATCATATTCATGTTTGTTTCAGCATTGGGTTATGTTGCTTTTAGATCACTGTGTGAAACTGAAGATGTGTATCATCAGAGTTGCCTTCAGAACTAGACATTACGAGCAGTGACTAATTTCATTTGACAGACCAGAAATGCGTCCTTCCTTTTTCTGTGAATTGGTGTTTTCACCTCTTATGTTACAGGCTTCTAGTAATTTGTGCTTCAATTTTAAAACTCTGCTGTACAGTTTAGGCCAGTTATATGAATATTTGTCAGCCATTGTCCATTGCCTAAGGCATATTTTGTTCTCATGGTGAGTTTTGTGTTGCAGGATATATTCCTATTCGCACTCCGGCTCGAAAGCTAACAGCTACACCGACACCAATTGCCGGTACACCAGCTGGATTCTTTATCCAACAGGAAGACAGATCAGCAAAGTATATGGACAATCAGCCAAAGGGAAACCTTCCATTCATGAAGCCAGAAGACGCACAGTACTTTGATAAGCTCTTGGTGAGATACTTTACTTTTTACTTGTTAGACCTGTTGTGATTATCAATCGTTGAAAAAAATTCTTCTATATTGAATTTTTTAGTGTATAAACACTCGAAAGTTTGTTACAGTGGCAACTATACTGATAAGAGAACATTCAGGTTTTAGGCATATTTTGAATGAAGTATGTAAAATGGTTGATGCAGAGGTCATTCCAGCTTTTCTGTATACAAGTTTCATGTTCAAAACAGCTGGATAGATTTCAGTTTATTATTTGCTAATTAATTTCACTAGACGATAATGCAGATTTAGTTTGTTTAATGTTTGTGGAGTACAACACTCTGTTACGTTGAATTTAACTCAAAGTCATTTGTGTTAAAAAAAAAACTGTTCGTGATATAAGGTGGCTTTTATCTGCCATAACTGAGCATCAGGGGCATTGTGGCCTTTAAATTTACTACAATGTGTTCATGGAATTCAGCGTACTATGAAGTACATATACTTATGTTTCGTTGTTCTTCAGTGCAGTTATTATTCCTGTTTGTGACAGTCCCCCTTTTTCCAGATTGCCTTCAGTTATGATCGCTTGAGTGTTGTCATTTCTTCCCTCATGAAAAGATAGAAGGAATTCTTTCCTGAGGTGTGATTATCTGCCTTATAAAATACACTTTTCTCATGATTATTGAAATCAGTGAATAGAAGTGCACCAGAGGGTGGACTGAAAGCCACTCTAGTGGCCTGTACTGCACATATTAACTGAGTTCCGTGTGAGAGACAAGGTACAGGGAAAGTATGTAAAATAATTGGCCATCAGATCCCAGATTTGGTGTGGGAGTAGATGCCGTCCTGAAATGGTGACTTTGCCATCATGGGTTGGGGTCCGTAATCACTTGGTTGACCTTGTGGGGAAAATGTATAGGTCCTGTCAACAACAGAAGTCCCTGTCACGTTCCATTATTTACCATTTGGTAGGTGTACAGTGCATAACAAGCATAAAGTCAAATTTTAACAGCTGTAACCAGGCAGAGTGTAACTGAAAGTATTAGCATTAACATGCACAAGACACAATAATTGAAATGTGTATTGTACTGATCATAAATACGTAATGGTCTGACTGTGAACCCTTGCCACCATTGAAAGGTCATAGCTGTTCTCATGGGTCAGTAACAGTATTTCAGATGGTTTGACAGTGCAGCTAATATAAAATATTATTCTGATTTTCAGGAACAGTTAAAATAAGAAAATAGCTATTAAAGTACGATAAACTGCTGCATGCCTGTAATATTACAGGCTACCAGTACATTTATGCTGCTGTGTGGTTGTTTTACCATGTTGTATTACAGCAGTGCACAAATACTGAGCACCTGGTTGCCATAGTAACTAACGTCTGTGGTGTGCTGCCCAATGTTTATGGATCCTCAGAGTGCAGCTTGCTTCATATAACCCTTCTGGTACAAGCATTTTTGAGGTGGCTGCTAGGTTTTTGGAAAATTTGTGCATCCCTGTTGTATAATGTGCAGGGTGCTCAGCTCTTTCCTCGGCCTCAGTTCATATCTCACAGTGAACCAGTGTGTGACTTAGTCACTCATACCAAGGGTATTATTTGTGGGAAAAGCAGATGTTCTGTATAAAACTATATTCTTGCATGTATCAGTATTTGTTTTGTTTCCTGTCAAGGTTGAAGTAGATGAAGAGAGCTTGAGCCCTGAGGAACAGAAGGAACGAAAAATTATGAAATTGTTGCTTAAGATAAAGAATGGAACTCCACCAATGCGCAAAGCTGCTCTACGTCAGATCACAGACAAGGCACGTGAGTTTGGAGCAGGGCCACTCTTTAACCAGATACTACCGTTGCTGATGTCACCAACTTTAGAAGATCAGGAGAGACATCTTTTGGTGAAAGTTATTGATCGCATCCTGTACAAATTGGATGATTTAGTACGACCATATGTTCACAAGGTAAGGGATGTTGCAGGAAGTGTGTTGGGAGTTGTATTGAATTGTGTCTATTGTGATAGGTTGTAAATGTGCACATACATTTTGTACTGAGACCCCTTTTCTGCATTAACATTTTGAAAAAGAGGGATAGTGAGAATAAGAGATCCATACATATAATTTTTTATGTATGTGTAGTTCTGTGTTTTATCATTTCTGCTGATCTGTGTGTACAGTTCAGAGCATTTACACAAAACTGGCTTTACACATATTTTCTGTAGGTTGTGATTTTGTGTCTCATGCGTGACTCCTTTGTTTAGTTACAAACAAATGGGCTGGCAGAGAGTACTTACAGCATTCTGTAAAAGAGCAAGATAGGAAACACCAAAAATAAGTAAATTTATAAAACTAATAATTTATTGATAATTCACGGTTACATATTTATAGACTGTGAATGCAGTGTTTTTAATTCTCGGGGAGCCATAATTTTCAAGTAGAAAAAATGGTACCCAGTTTAATTTCTGATAGTTGCTGTTGCATCATCATAGCCTACTGTTTATGTGGCATGTGTATTTATTAATTAAGTACATTAGTGATGCAGAAATTATTGTGAAAAAAGTTTCTCAAATTTTGTTGCACTGGCTGTGCTGTTCATTGTGCATTTTGAACTTGAGTGGCCAGTGTAATATGGTCCCAGCAGAGGTAACATGGCCAGTCCACATTCCTTTTGCGCCAAAGAAGAGAAGCATGCAGTGACTAGATTTTGTCAGCTGAGGGCATACTAGAGGGCACAGATTGGTTGTAGATTTTCAGCAGTGTGGGAACATTGTTTTGACAGAGGGTGAAATAGAAACATCCAACATCACTATTAAAATCTTTTCAAAAGCAGCCATGAGAAAGTAAATTTATGTTGACACTTTTCTGAGACTCACAAGGACTAATTCTGGAGCACTGTGCACAGTGGAGTACAGCAGGAAACGGTTCATTCCAGTAGGATGTTCTGGGGCTTAAATGGTAATGCTTTCTCTAACTCACCCACATATGACATTTATTTTGAGTTTCTGAAATATAGTGGGGTCTCGATTATCCAAACTGTCCGTTATCAGAACCCAAGGGGGGGGGGAGTTCCCATGTACATTCCAGTTACTGGTTACTGTACTGAACTGCATATCACTAGGCCTGTTAAAGCTTTAAAGTTTGGATCAAAGTTAAGACAGCAAAGATGGTTAAAAAAAAAAAACACTGAGAAAAGCCAGGGACCAAAAGTTAGAGGATGCTGTTTATTTGTGGTTTGTGCAAAAGAGAAGCCAAGGAAAACATTATTATTGTATTATTATTATTTTATATTATATCATTTTATATTAAATTATTTTATGATTATTTCAGTATTTGCTGGTTTTCATTTACAGACCATTTCCTAAATCTGTTACACACTATTTGATAACCGTATTCTCATGAATGTTTGATTATTCGAACAGTTTTATTAACTGAACTTCCTCGGTCCCAATTAGTTCAGATAATTGATGCTGTATTGTAAATTTTGAGGAAGCAAAACAGTATTTTGATAAGCAGTGTGTCTGCTGCCTGTTTTGTTGTGGGTTGTGGTAGTTTGTGGTGTGGTAGAAGTGTACTGATGTGGTCCAGACGTACATGCTACCTCCATCATCAAAGGATGTAATGGAAGCAAGTTTGTCTGCAACATTGGTACACATCTTGGACTACATGTTGCAACTCAGAAAACCGAAGTCTTCATAATGAATTGTATGTTTCACTTTCTGTTTGGAGGGTCTTAGTATTTAATATTTAAACAGAAATTTTTGTTCTGTAGATTCTTGTAGTGATCGAGCCACTGCTGATTGATGAAGACTACTATGCTCGGGTGGAAGGTCGTGAAATCATCTCTAATTTGGCTAAAGCTGCTGGATTGGCAACTATGATTTCAACAATGAGACCAGACATTGACAATATTGATGAGTATGTTCGTAACACAACGGCTAGAGCATTTGCAGTAGTTGCATCTGCATTAGGTATTCCCTCGCTACTTCCCTTCTTGAAAGCTGTTTGCCGCAGCAAGAAGTCATGGCAGGCTAGACATACTGGCATCAAGATCGTGCAACAGATTGCAATCTTGATGGGATGTGCAATTCTGCCTCATCTGAAAAGTCTGGTTGAAATTATAGAGCATGGTAAGAAAATTGGCTTCTCTCTTATTTGTGGAATGTTTTTCGTACAGTATGTACTGTATTTATTTGAATGGAAGATAACTGTCCCCTTTTTCACAGTCTTGGTTTTCAAAAGAATGCCTAAACAGAACATTTTTAACTCTGCCTGTTCATAATGTGACCCCATTTTTCTGGCATTGAATTAGGAAAAGTCTATATCTAATAGATAAATCTAGTAAGTAGAAATGAATTTAAATTCATATGGCATCTTCCTAGATTCAAAACACTTTAAGAAGTATTCAGGTCTTGTATTTATGTATATGTATTTGAGCTGAGGAACATATATTTGCATTTCACCATTTGAGCAACACTTGAAGGAGGTGTGCTCCATAGCACATGGGTCCCTGGTGAAGCTTGTTTTCATTTGAATGGAATCGTCGCTGAGCAAATTCTGGTTTTGGACTACAGAACATCCACATCATTTAAGAGAGAGAAAATAATGGTGATACAATTTGTAATTGGGTTGCCATATGAAGTCATGACCTAATCAGAATTTTCTCTGATAACATGGTTGACTGCAGTTGTTATTTGGTGGGCTGCAAAAGAACTTAATGCTGCACCTTCTTGTTACTGCTTACATAGTGTTTTATGCAAGACGTAGCCAAGCTACACGCAGCTCGTGTGGTCCTTGATTTCCTTCATGAAACCTCTGGTGACATGCTGATGTCTCACCATTTTCCATGGTACCACAAGTGTGGACACATTTGGCCACTTCACAGCCCATATATGTTAATCTTTTTAACTTTTTCCTGCAGGGCTTCTTGAATAAGAAGCTATTCATGAGGAAATGCACCACAATAGCAGAATGTAAAGCATTAATAATCCAACTGTGCTGCACAGTTGCTGCAGATATATGTCAAAGGTGGTCACATTTTTTTTGAGGTGTGCCATCCCCATTGTATGTTTAAACTATAAGGTGAGGTAAATTCAGTCACAAACACAACTATGAATATATGGCTTAATGATTGTGTTTATTAGCAATAGAAAACTACTGTAGCAGACATCACCAGGTTTTGACAACTTTCTTACTATAAGAGTTATATATAATATGCATAAACTGCGTGTCAATGTTGAGATCTCATCATCATTTACGTGCATTTGTTAAGCTAAGTTTGATGGTATGTCTTTGTGTGAATGGATTTATGGGTAGCGAGTGTGGATCCTGCCGGTCAGATAGGTGTAGGGTTGGGAAGAAACTGTGGATGCAGGTGTGGTGTCTTATATGCTCCTATGTTGGAGGGGGGGGGGGGGGGGTATTTTGGGGTTTGTTTTGTATGACACTCTTCCTTAATTTTT
>Ga0136643_10018543_pt1 | contig 10499 bp, 6 predicted proteins | sample TergutLab28metaG_FD_96883 | JGI IMG/M metagenome (GOLD analysis project Ga0136643, IMG submission 96883) | Labiotermes labralis P1 segment gut microbial communities from Petit-Saut dam, French Guiana - Lab288 P1 (version 3) (version 3) | ecosystem: Host-associated > Arthropoda: Insects >... | reverse complement strand
AAATTTACACATTAAAACATTAAAAACGCTCCGACATGTTTCGGTCCTAGGACCATCATCAGGGAGCTATATCGTCCTTGCTAAAGTCACACTAGAAATAGTCACAGATTAATTTCGTTGTACCATTTGGGTGTTGTGGCAGCATGCCGTGTGGTGTAATGTTATGTTGCGAAGAGTGCCCTGCTACGGACGTGCATTCTGTGCTTCGTTGCGTGATCGGAGTGTTTTTAATATTTTAATGTGTAAGTATTATAAATTATATATATATATACATATATATGCAGTGGTTGGTGTAATAATTGAGTAAAACGTAATTACGTTAAAGCTGGCATCATGTTGTAAACGTGTTTTGATTTACCCGAACTTTTGATTAGCGTGTAAAGGAGGAGGACTCTGGATCGTGGAACTGAGGAAAGAAGATGAAGTCAAACTGCGAAGTGTTTTTAAGAGGTTATGTGTTTAACTAAAGGGCAAACTGAATACACGTAAATTCCTCTAGATGTTGGCGCCACATTTTAGCACACAGAACTGGTAAAGAGTATGCTGCAATATGTAGTTATTTGCTTGTCTTAACATTACGTCATCTCAGCAACGCGTCAACATTTTGCGAAAGGACATCAGGCACTTTTATGTGCTTGCTTATTTTTAGCGACTTAAATATTTGCGTACGAATTTAACTTCGTCACGCATTCACCATTATAAATAATAACTTGTATTAGCTGTAGTGGAAGATCTCAGTTTGTGAGAGATCTGAGATTTTCTCAGCGGTAACAACGAATGTTATGGGTGTTTGTTTTTTGGCGCGAGAGCCCCCAGTGGGCCATGACCTCCTTATTCACGAGGTTTCTAGATCACACACAACGACACAACCGTAGTTGGTAGGACTCCTCTGGACAAGTGATCAGGTTGTAGCAGAGACCTCTTACCTGACAACACACAAAACTAACAACAGACAAACGTCCATTTCTCCGGTGGGATTCGATCCCACAACCCCAGCAGGCGAGTGATTGCAGTCCTAAGCCTTAGAACGCGCGGTCACTGGGACCGGGAATGTTATGGGTGTAATGGAACGAAATGTTCAGGAGAATATTTGAAATTAAGAGAGAAGAAACGATTGGAAACTGGTGCAAATTTCAAAATGAAGAGTGCTCACGTAAAGGCTATATTATTACGATATGTGTGGCGGGACATTTAGAAAGCAAATAGAATGGAGAAATACATTAAAAACTGCAGCCAGGAAATACACGTTACATGTGGACAGAGAAACTGGACTTGTGTGCCTTCTACAGGGTGTATCTTTGTCGTGGGTCTGAGCATGGCAAATTTATCGCATAGAAAGACTAAACCCGCCGAACATTTCGTGACAGCTACCGCTTTCAGGGACATGACAAAATTGACAGCTTTAATTAGGAAACAATGGAGGTAATGGGCTTTTGGGACTACATAAGAAAGGGTAACTGTTTGAGTAACCGGTGAGGAAAGGTCATGCGCCGTTTATTTAATTAGATTATTCGTTAATGTTTATTATACACCAACATAAGCACAAATAAGTACTGTAAATGTATATTAAATTAATCCGCTATGTTTCGGTGTCAATACACCATCTTCAGGGAGTTTACAATTTGTGTTAGCTAAAGTTATGAATTATTAAAATGATCAAATACAATATAGTAGTGTTTTGTTATGATAAATTCTTGGTAAATGTGGCCGCATATGTAATTCCTGGTTAGGTGTGTGTGTGTGTGTGTGTGTGCGCGCGCGCGCGGAGTAAACAGATTCCTGTTTACTCCGCACCACACACACACACACACATTACTATATTGTATTTTATCATTTTAATATTTCATAACTTCAGCTAACACAACTGTAAACTCGCTGAAGATGGTGTATTAACACCGAAACACGTCGGAGTAATTTAATATAAATTTACATTACTTATATGTGCATATGTTGATATATAATGAACATTTGTTACTATTCAATATGCACGGCACGAACATAAAATTTTCGTTAATTATTTCATTTTCTGACCCCCCAGAATAAATGTTTCCATCGTCACGCTAGATAAAAATTTGCCACCTCTCATTTCACTGTCACCATATCTTTTGTCTCTCTGTTATATGCTGAATTATTTTTAATGAACACTCTTACACAGACAACGGCTGTTTTTTTTACCATTGTAAGTTTTTACCTTAGCGTTTTATACGTCGTCAGATTGTGGCACACCCTGTTATGTGACAAGCAGAAATTGAGAAACCGCCCAATAAAATGACCGCCTTTTAGAAGCAAAATTAGACTGTTGTCCGACTACGACATATCGAATTTATTTTCGACCTACCTGTCTACAGGATTCCAGTATTCGTGACAAGTCGGTGTCTTTTGAGAGAGATTCCAATTGAGATGAACAGACGGAATGACAGTATCACACTGCGATGCTCATCAACAACGTCCAGCCTTCCACTCGCACACACTTCTTCTGGTTCTGCACAGCCTCGACATCTGACGTGATGTAAGTCAACTACAGTGCCAACGGCATTTACAGGACACTACACTTAACCAGTGATAATAAGAATGTATGCAGCCAGGTGTATCAGTAACCACTTTACGTCAGTTCTGCTACGGACTGGAGACTTGGTTAAAGGAGAATATGTCTCGAAAGGTGAGGTGCATGGTTCGAAGATGCGGGGGAGGGGGGAGCAATGTTTTAAATGTCCAACTTCTCCTCTAACCCTCTCCTCCTTCTCTGTCACAGCGTTCTGGTATCCTCCTGGTTTTGCCTTTGTATGGATGGAGCTGTGCCGTTGGAGGTTATGTTCAGATGTTACCTCTTATGCTCTCTCTATCCTTTCCTTGTCTTCTGTCTTACTTCTATTCTGTCTTTCTGTCGTCCTGTGTTTCGTTTCCGAAACCTGCTCCTTTGCTATATCCACTTAAGATTTTAAATAACCTCAGTGGAAAAGTGACTTACGTGAGTGCAGTATCTTTTTGATTGGCTATGAAACAGTATTGGGGAAGTATTTTGATGTTTTGTTGACCTGCATCTCAGTATATTTATCTCAGTATTTAACCAACTTGATGCAAAAAATTTGTTTCATAATAAGTTTTATTTCATGCCTCCACATGATTCAATCACATGTGCTCATCATCAGGAGGTCAAAATTGCATTACACAGCCTCTGGTATCATCACATCTATAGGTGTGATGATGCACACAGTGCTAGCACCCTAAAACGCAGCGCCCCACAACCGCTACCAACCACATCCAGCAGAACCAGCGCAACACACCACGTGCAGTAACACACGTCTTGGTCTCCTGAAGATGGGCATAATGATGTCCGAAACATGTTGAGAAAGTGTTGATAATAAACATCTAACTGTTGCATCTTGTTGGTTTTTTCTCTCACTTCACGATTTGCTCACGATGCACGGTCACAGAAACCTAAAGCTAATATTTATAGTTATAATTTTAAAAATTCTATAAACATCAGTTCGAAGATTATAGAAGCAAAGTACTTTAAAGCCCGCTAATTGTATGACGCTTTAGCCTATCTTTTTTTTTTCTGTGACGCAACATCCCCAGTGGGGCCTAGACCGACTAATGTTTGACGTTTCTAGATCACACACAATTAGACACACACACCTGGCAGGACTCCCCTGCACGAGTGATCAGCCCTTCACACAGGCCGCTACCTACACATCACATAATAAGCTCAAGAGACGAACGTCAGTGCTACCAGCTGGATTAGAACTCGCGATCCCAGCAATCGAGCGGCTGCATACTTACACCTTAGACAGCACGGCCACCGGAAACGACATGGGAGAAATTGGTATATGGTATTTCAGTGTGTTATCGCCTAAAGCAAGGTGTTGATGTATATAGTTGTTGAAATGATACAGGCTGTTTGTGCACGTGGGTATATTTCAATTCATGCACGGCTTAACCTGAGGCCATACACAAGTGTCCTGCAGCAGATGGTTAACAGAACCCATAATTTCTTTCGAGCCAAAATTTGTTGTCACTGCTTTTGAAGGGCTGGTACACATTCCTCAGAGTACACGGAATTGTAACTTAAGCAAAATTTTGGTTTAAAGAATTACCAGGATTTTGTATTTAAATACAGCAATGAGCATTCATCTTCCATGAAAGCCAGGAATTTGTTGAAGGCTGAAGTGATTAGTATGAATACACGAAAAATATAACATGAAGAAATGAGGGACGTCTTTAAAAGGTTCAGTTTGTTTGTACGGCGAAAGTACAAACAAAATCTGTGAAAAATTTTAAAAATCTAAAACGAATGTCAACGTTTCCATTTCATTATTCATGGGCCATAAATTTAGTTGATGGACGCACTGGTTAATGCGTCCTTTTCTTGGAGGTTTCCTCGATTACGTCATATTTCAAAGTTCACTTATTATGAACTACATATTCGTTTGAATAATAAAATTAATTATATACGTCAGCACTACCTTTTTTATTCATACATAAGACTACATGTTTCGACCCATCAGTCGGTCATCTTCAGGCCTACATAGCAGACTAAGTCGTCAGTGCTGTGTGCACATTGGGATCCCAATATATATACATTAATAAAATACATAGAATCTGTTAAGGTTCTATGTTAAGGACGAATGAATTATGTAATACGCATTTATCTGGTTAAAATATTTAAAATGTACTAATGTAATATAAACGTTTTAACCAGATAAGTGCTTATTACATATTTTATTCGTCCTTAGCATAGAAACTTAACAGATTTTATGTATTTTATTAACGTATACATATTGGGATCCCAATGTGCACACAGCACCGATGACTTAGTCCGCTATGTAGGCCTGAAGATGACCGACTGATGGGTCGAAACATGTAGCCTTATGTATAAATAAAAAAGGTAGTGCTGACTTATACAATTAATTTTATTATACATTCTTTCTAGTACTTCGTGATGTCTTCTTTCAAGATTCGTTTGTTGTCAGCAAGAAATTAAGGGCGAACTAAATTGTGGGAATTTGTGCTGCCATTGAGTTCACATATTTTGACGTGTAATCCCTTGTTTAAAAGTTTACTTACTCCATGGTGCAGAGTCCTTCTTGAGAAGCTAACTGGTTTGCAGCTAGTCAAGAAATTCCCCGCATTTCACGGAACCCGAAGGTTTATTACCGCACTCACGAGCGTCCGCCACCTGTCTCTATCCTGGACCAGCCCAATCCAGTCCATATACCCACATTCCACCTCCTGGAAATCCATCCTAATATTAACCACCCATCTACGCCTAGGTCTCCCCAGTGGTCCCTTTCCCTCCGGTTTCCCCACCAAGACCCTATACACCCCCCTCTGTTTCAAAGTTTAGAAATTTAAAAATGAAAAATTGTTATTATGTGTGGGTGTGAAACTTCGTGCCTCGATTTGGGGAAAAGCATGGGGGTGTTTAAGAAAAAATATGTTAAGTCCAGTGTTTGGGTCTTAAGAGGGAGAAAGCAACAAGATTGTAGAGAAGGTTGTGTACAGACAAGTTGCACATTTTGTGATTTTTAGCGTATATTAAGCCTTTTAACTGGATACCATTCTTTGAAAGAATGGAAGAGGGGAGATTACCAAAAGAAGTTGTGAAATGGAGCCCACCAGGAAGAAGAAAACGATGTAGACCTAAACTTACCTTGGCGGAAGGGATTTGAGGCCTGATGGGAGAAAAGGGATTAATGGAAGAAGACTGGAATGACGGAGGCAACCGGAGGAAGAAGATAATATAATTGTCAAATGGGCTCAGGAAGATGTGGAAACGTTGTACAACCTGCTAAAACAAAACAGGTAAAGCAGTCCCGTTACAGGCCTCGAGTAGCCCAGAGGGTTCCAGGAAGTTAAGTTTCCCAGATTTCATGACAACGGCACAGGAAGGTGGTAAGTTTGTCAGCCTTATGCACCGACCACCTTTACCCCCAGGAAATGCTCCTGATACTCATTTCTGTTAGAGGCTGAGTCGCCCCAAGGCCATAGTGCGATCAGAAGGATTTTATGTCAATGAAAAATTCCGGTAACACCAACTGGAATCGAACCAGCGACCTTCCGATTTGTAGCACGGCACCTTAACCACTGTGCCACCTCGGTCCCCACAACCTGCTAAATAAAGAAATAAAATGTGATAACATTAAGAAAGGTTTTTTATCGTAGTAATTAACGAACTTTATGCACACAATTTTTGTTTTACAATAAGTTCATTTCATGCCTCTACATGTTTCGAGCACCATGTGTTCATCATCAGGAGGCCAAAATTGTATTATACAGCCTCTGGTATCATCACGCCTATAGGTGGCCGTACCGTGCACATAATACTCGAAATGTGTAGAGGCATGAAATAAACTTATTGTAAAACAAAAATTTTGTGCATCAAGTTGGTTAATTACTAAGATAAAAATACTGAGATGCGCGGTCAGCAAAACATCAAAATTAAGGAAGGTGTGATGTATGGGATATTTATCACGCTTTACAGAGACGAAAATGAGCAACACAATTTTATGCCTTTGTTCTTCTGGGATGTTGCCCAGGGTAGGTTGGTACTTGATGTCCGAAATGTTGGTAATCGACTAGTGACCTAAGCTATGCAACTTAGCAGAAGGGCGAAGTGATCGACTACACTGTGGCAGAAGCCAGCAATCTGACGCGGTTTTGGTAGGGTGACTTGAAGGGAAGAAACCACCTGCAAGAGCCCGAAGAAGTTGGTATGATAATATTAAAGTGTGTCTTGAAGAAATGTTCTGCGAATTTACAGACCAGATTCATCTCGCTTAGCGTATTGACGAGGATTGGAAGTACCTAGGGAAAGCCTGGACTCAAACAAGGCCTTGGAAGCCGAGGAATTTCTTGAGTATTTAAAGGACTGCGAGCTGCTTAGGGAGGATTCTGCTCCAAAGTGCAGAACCCTTTTTATATTATATCCTGCTGAGATAAAGAAATCCACCAAAATAAACATAAAATTCTTTCGAAACAGACATTATTTATCGTTGATTCGAGAGAAGGATTGAGAAACAAGCAAGTAAAAATAATGGATTGTAATGTAAATGAAATTAAAATGACCAACATTGAAGAAGAAAACGAGAGTTATATTGTTGTTTCTTTTATGTTTGAACATAATGGCGTCTTGATTAATAGGACGATTGTATGGCACAATGAGAGTATCGGCGATCAGACTGTAGCACAGTGAGAGTGTCAGCCGATCAGATTGTAGCACAATGAGCGTCGGCCGATCAGACTGTAGCACAATGAGAGTGTCGGCCGATCAGACTGTAGCACAATGTGAGTGTCGGGGATAAGACTGTAGCACAATTAGAGTGTCGGCCGATCAGACTGTAGCACAATGAGAGTGTCGGCCGATCAGACTGTAGCACAATGAGAGTGTCGGGGATAAGACTGTAGCACAATTAGAGTGTTAGCCGATCAGACTGTAGCACAATGAGAGTGTCGGCCGATCAGACTGTAGCACAATGAGAGTGTCGTCCGATCGGACTGTAGCACAATGAGAGTGTCGTCCGATCAGACTGTAGCACAATGAGAGTGTCGACCGATCAGTCTGTAGCACAATGAGAGTGTCGGCCGATCAGTCTGTAGCACAATGAGAGTGTCGGCCGATCAGACTGTAGCACAATGAGTGTCGGCCGATCAGACTCTAGCACATAAACTCTAGAATTTTATGACTTCTTTGAGTGACTGTATTCTAGAAGACAATAATTTGTAAGTATATTTACCCCTGGGATAGTGCAGTTTGTATAGTGACCAGGCTACCCGCAGGACAGCAGGCGAATAGTGGTTCGACTCTCGGCAAGGGCAAGAGATTTTTATTTTCTCGAAATCATCCAGAAGAGAGCTGAGGTCCACCCAGCCTCGTACTTAGCAGGTACCGGGAACTGTTTCTCCGGGTGTAAAGCGGTCGGAGTTTGAAGCTTACTATTAATCCATTTGGTGTTGAGGTAAATAATTGGTGGAGTTATCCTCTACTTCACCGTGTAGATTCATAATATGATGTTTAATTAATGAAGGGTTAACTTGACCTTCACGTTTATATTCAACCACGTTGATACAACATAAAGGAGTCCCAAGGATGATGGTGAAGAGCGCTCAAGGCTTCCTATTGCTTACTGCTGCATACCCCTCTAACCCCTTCTGGTCCATGTCATCCAGCCCAAACGGCTAGTAGCTGGCCAGAGTTGTGACGTGGTTATCGCTACAAACATTCCTATGAACTATTTTTATTTTTATTGTTACACCGTGCATGTTGTCGAGTTACTCAATTATTACACCAACCACTGCACATATATAAAATTAATCAAATTTACACATTAAAACATTAAAAATGCTCTGACATGTTTCGGTCCTAAGATCATCATCAGGGAGCTATATATTCCTTGCTAGAAATAGTCACAGATTAATTTCGCTGTACCAGTTGGGTATTGTGGCAGCATGCCGTGTTGTGTAATGTTATGTTGCGAAGAGTGCCCTGCTATGGATGTGCGTTCTGTGCTTCGTTGCGTGAGTATCACGCAACGAAGCGTTAGACGACTGGAGCTGAATAGAAGGAGGTATGTTGGACAGGAAGAGCGACAGCTAAGGGAGGCAGAAGTGGAGGTCGTAGAAGTATTGGACTTCTTTGTTGGCCTCGGTACAGTGCGCTACCATCAGATGATACTGTGATAATGTGGATACTTTTCACCAAGTGTATCAAATGAAGGAGCTCGTGTCCGTCCGTCTGTCCTTCCGTTCACCTGTCTCTCGGTGTTCCTGTTTTATCGTCGGAACCACTGAACAGGTTTCGAGCCGTTTATAATGGGAATTGGAGTCTTATATTAAAAATTGTGCGATAACAATTTATGGTTCTAATTAATGCAATGCGAACTGGGATTATGAAGCGGAAACGCCATTTATTTGCCCTTTGCGTGCTGTCAGGCGTTAATTGCAATTTCAAATGGTGGAGTGAAGGATGAGTGATGGATTATGGAGGATATTGAGAGAAGCGGACCTGAATTACTTTAAAGAACCACCCCAGAATTTTCCGTGAGGGACTTAGGAAAACCACGCAAGACATGTGAGATTTGAGATTCTTATGGAGGTACTGATGAGATTGCATGTCTTCTGGGATGTGACGCAGTGTTGTTTTTTGGTAAAGAAGGAAATACACATCGACACTGTGTAACAGTCCCTAACACCTGAGTCTATAAGAAAAGCCTGTTAAGACGGCAGGTGTCTGTGGCGAGATTCGAACAGTCAATCTCTAGCATATAAGTCAGAATCGCTGCCGTTTCAGTGAACTTGAGATTTATCGATTCTTCTGCAACGAGTCAGCATACGAAATATCGTTACATGGCAGATCGATATTTCATTCACAAAACACTGAAAATCTTGCGAAAAATGTTTCTCCATATAGTAAATATTTACCTATCTAATAAGAACAAACAAAATTCACACTTTTACATTTTTGTTTTAATATAATTATATTGTCTTCGACATTCTTATAATAAGACCAACAAAGAGCACTAATTTCTCGTATTTATTTTTGGAATAAAACTATATATTTCGGACAGTTTCTCTTTCCATCATCAGGAGTCTAGCAGTGACTGAGCAACAGAGAATGAAGCTGGACGATCAGTGAGTGTTAACGGTAATGAAGAGCCCCGCTGGCGAGAATTGTCACCAATACAGTTCAATTGTAACTGTAATTATTCCCTAATTACGCACAATAAAACTCCTGTAACTCTAATTGGGGATTTTTTAGAGTGTGTGCGGCCTGCCCAACTCAGCGTCTTAACCTGAGTTCCGAGCTCCGTCCCTCCTGGAACAATATCCAAGATACTTTTCCCACCGGGTCCACGTAGGATACAACATGTACACACAGTAATAGGTATATGTCATAGAGGTTTTGCTGACAGTTTGCTAGCAAGCAGTCAGAAAAACTGTATGACCTATACCTATTGCTGTGTGTACAGTGCTAGACTCCTGATGATGGACAGAGGAACTGTCCGAAACACATAGACTTTTATCCTAAAAATAAATGAGAGAAATTAGTGCATTTCGTTGGTTTCATTATAAGAATATATCACGATCCACCGTCCTCTGAATGTCAAATTTGTCTTCGACCTTTTTCGAACATTCAAGTGTTCGTCCTCAGTTGTATGGTATTTCTTTGATGCATCCCTAGAAGCAGTCTGGTCGATGGCAGGATGTGCTTGATGTTGTATGTATGGATCCATGAAAGAAATATAAAACTGCATGTACAAGTCTTCCTGAGGATGAACACTTGGATGTTCGAAACATGTCGAAGACATTACAATTAAATTAAAACATTAATGTAAAAAGTGTGCATTTTGTTGGTTCTTATTGCATAAGTATATCAAAATGCAAGGTTCAAAAAAAAAAAAAAGATTAAATTTTGAGGTTTTGCTGACCGTGCATCTCAGTATATTTATCTCAGTAATTAACCAACTTGATGCACACAATTTTTGTTTTACAATAAGTTT
>Ga0136643_10018541_pt1 | contig 10500 bp, 2 predicted proteins | sample TergutLab28metaG_FD_96883 | JGI IMG/M metagenome (GOLD analysis project Ga0136643, IMG submission 96883) | Labiotermes labralis P1 segment gut microbial communities from Petit-Saut dam, French Guiana - Lab288 P1 (version 3) (version 3) | ecosystem: Host-associated > Arthropoda: Insects >... | reverse complement strand
TTGTGCAGTGTGTGTGCATAGAGTTGTGCAGTGTGTGTGCATACAGTTGTGCAGTATGTGTGCATACATTTGTGTAATATGTGTGCATACAGTTGAGCAGTGTGTGTGCATACAGTTGTGCAGTATATGTGCATACAGTTGTGCAGTATGTGTGCATACAGTTGTGCAGTGTGTGTGCATATAGTTGTGCAGTGTGTGTGCATACAATTGTGTAGTGTGTGTGCATACAGTTATGCAATATATGTGTATACATTTGTGCAGTGTGTGTGCATACAGTTGTGCAGTGTGTGTGCATACAGTTGTGTAGTGTGTGTGCATACAGTTGTGCAGTGTGTGTGCATACAGTTGTGCAGTATGTGTGCCTACAGTTGTGCAGTGTGTGTGCATACAGTTGCGCAGTGTTTGTGCATACAGTTGTGCAGTATGTGTGCATACATTTGTGTAGTGTGTGTGCATACAGTTGTGCAGTAATTGTGCATACATTTGTGCAGTATGTGTGCATACATTTGTGCAGTGTGTGTGCATACATAGAGGACTATTGCGCGAATTTTTTATTCTTTATGTCTAAATTTATTTGATGAAAGTCTGGTGACGTTTATGCATGACACGAATAAGTAACCGGTGTTTAGTTTGCGAGATTTGATATTCTCACAACGATGACTCTGACATTTTTATTCGTCTAGGATGTTGATTGATAGATAAGGAACAATGTGCCTAAAAATGTTTCACCTTCATCTTGAGGTAGTATAAGGTGGAGGCATCACGTTCTACCGAATCGTTGGTGCCTGCCATTCGGCAAGGCGACACATCCCAGGCGAGATCAATTTTAGGTTTCTTATTTCAGTGGAGATCGGAACACAGTTGTTACTCGCTGCTTGGAACATCAGAAATCTGGGTCCAAATTACACGATATGGAAACAAAAACATAGGTATTAAATAATACCTGACTCCATTAGAAGGAATCGGGTATCACAATTGTCGGGGTTAGTATATATAAGCACCCTTCGTAACTGAATCTCAGGTAGTTGAAGTCTTGCATTAATTATGTAACATCTATTCCTTTCACATCCTTCTCATTTTATTAATTACTGTGCGTTTTTATTTTTTGCATGTTTAACCTTAGCAAATATAAGTCTTATTAAGTAAATAAAAATAAGACAATTTATTATAAGGGCTGCCAGTTTTAAGTTTTGAAAGAATCCGTCTATAAGAATAACATAAAGTACTTGGCAGTGTCCTTGTATGTTGCGACTGTTGTCATAGTATTTCTGTACCCATAATATCGACATATTACGTAAAACTGAACTAATAAATCATTTTTGAGGCTTACACATCGTTAGCGGAGAAGTTTTTTGACAAATTCTGGAATACCTTTATTACAAAAGCGAGAAATTTGAAATTTCTAGTGACAACGAATTTATAGTAGTCTAGGAGGAAACTGTAAGGATGATAAATTTTTTAAATCACAACCCCCCCCCCCCACGTAATTTCAAATTTAAATTACTAAAGAAGATGGGCTGCTAATACAAAAGTGTGTAGCGTTGCTGTATAATGACAGTGACCATGAGAGGCAGAGTGACTTAAGAGCATTTCGTTATGTAGTTGGTGCTACAGCAAGTCCGTAATTTATTGCAATGCAATGCTAGGCAGTCTGATTTGCCAAATGATTTTGATTAAGACAGTATTATGATGTTTTAATTCACATGGTGAACAAATTCATAATTGCTCTGGTAGGAGGCTATGTTAACATTGGTAGCGACACTGATGATGAAATCGTGTTAAGTCAAAATGTGTAGTGTATCAAGACATGTTTGTGTTGACAGATGTGCAATCACAGCCTGCTGGTTTTAAAAGTTTTGAAAGTTTTTATATTTCTGTAGGGCATAATAAATTGGAATAATATTGCAAGTACATGCAGTATATACCTTTGTTTATTTTTTGTGCAGAAATTATGATCATCTTAGCAGTAGAAATTCCCACTTACCTGCTCGCTTGAAGCGAGTAAGTTTTATTGTTTGGCGAATAGAATTCAGAGTCCAAAAATCAAGGTATATGATAGGTGTATGGACATTGCTGTGTGCAATAATTGCTAAGAAACATAGACCTCGGTTACTGCCAGCCAAGGATATTTAAAGTACCTTACTTTGTGTGCAAGTAGGTCTAGTAAATAATTTTCACTCCCTGGCTACAAGTATAAACATTTGGCTAAGCAACTGTGGAAGCAAAGGAAAATAAGCGCCCGCCAGTTCTGGGATACGATCGAGACAGGATACCAAAATGTAATCACATAATGACTCTTTCTTGGATTGTAACATTTCAACTCTCACGCCACAGAACGTACTGTCTGTCGGTAATATTCTGCAGTAGTGTCTATGGTAATATCCTGGAGATATGTGCCCTATCTTTATTTAGATCCAAACTATGTTTTACCTTCTCTCCTCCTGTTTGGTACTTCTTTTTCTATTTCTTTCCCTGTTGTGACCATCCAGGAGAGAAGACTGGAGGAAAGTTCAATTTACTGCTTTCCAAGCTCTTGGCTCTACGTCTAAACCTGCACCCCGCTTCCCATAGGCTTACTCAGATCAACTCTTTGTGCATTTTATTTGTCGTGGTTTGATTGTGACATGTTGAATTCAAAGTGCAGCACTTTGTGATGTGTGCAGATGAGTTTTGCACTAAATGTACCTGAATGATAGAAGTGCAAGCCCTTGGGTTTTTTTCGGAAAGAGAGTCGATAAGGTGAGAGACTGTATAGGGGTAGGTTATTATAGATTAGATTAAGTAAATAGAGGGATAGAGGGATTTATTTTGCAGGGTAACTGGTATATTTTAATCACACAAATAAAGTTTTTGTAAAATATTCATTGAAGAAATCACCGTTTCGCAGGTTATTGCAGTTCGTTAAAAACAGTTAATGATAAGGTTTTAGAAGTGTGAAAATCTGAGGGAATTTTCTTAAAGATGAAAAAGGTAAATTCCTTGTCCACGCCATGAAGGCGTATATGGTGCTTGGAGGTATAGCTCCTCCCATTTTAATCGCAGCACTGGATGTAGGTGAGTGATCAACTTAAGTGCGAAAATACTCATACTTCCAATTAACTTACCCAGAGGCAAAATTCTGAATTCCTTTATTCATTTCATAAACTGAGCCGCCAAATGAAAACTTACATGCAATACAAGTTTTTTTTAAGGACCTTCTATAGTCCGTTTCCGCCATTATTTGAAAATTCACCGTATGTTAATATTAATCCGTTGTATGTGAATTTCATTAAGAGAATGCCGTTAGGTTGCTTCTCTTCAGCCGAGACTGATTGAATCGTGGCACAGGCAGTCACACACTTACAGGAGGGGAAGTAGATTGTAAATTATATATAATATAATATATTATGACTAAATCGACAGAGAAGCTGGGGCGGAATACAAATTTGTCTTGCTTCTTAATAAACTGTGTTTATTTTATGCACTGAAATTTGTTGCTGAAGAATCGGTTACCGGGTTTCTGAAATAAATAAAACAGAGTACTACATCGAGTAACACAAAACCCTAGAGGGTAAGATGTGTAGAGTGTGTAGCATACATGGGAGAGTCAGATAATTTAAACATTTCAGTAAAAAGTCCTGAATGGAGAGTCGAGACCTACTTGTGTGCAGAGGGATAATAATGGAATGAATTTTAGAGATGCATTGTGATGATTTTGACGGATTTATATGACTCAGACTGGTGTTGTGAACACGGTCAATAAACTGTGAGGTCCTTAAAACGCGGAAACTTTGTTGATTTCTGTGCGAATGGCATGTTCTTAAGGATTCTGGTCCATGGAGATGGTTTAGATAAAGTCACTATTACGTCCAGAATTTATCTCGGTGTACAGGAGGTTTTAGTTATTGCTTTAAATGTAAATTACGAAACAAATATTCATCAAATTTGTTATGAACGTTTAATCTACTACATCAGCTCTTTGGTTTTGAGGCTGTTAAAATCGCTCTAATGGAAACTGCTTGTGAAATCCCTTCGAATCTTCTAAACGATGACTGGTCTTTCCTGCTGCTTAAGTGTCTTGAGAAAACTCTAATGGGTATACTCGTAAATCAAAGGGTAAAGCTCAGTTAGTGTTACGTTTGCTTGGTCTAGTCACCAGAATTGAGACAAGTTGATTTCTATGTGGAAATAGTTAAAAGAAATAAGAATAAAACACAAGCATTTAAAAATTTCAACAGAGTGGAAAAGAAGCCGTTAAGTTATAAAAAAATATTGCAGCTTTTGAGAAAAGGAAAGCTTAGCGATCGTAGGAAGAGACTCCTTTGTGGGGACACAGCCGGCCCATAAACATATTTTTATGGATCGTTTTTCAGTTTCTGTGCTCTTTGCTTGGTTGTACTTCCTCAAGTATAGTACGCTGGCTATAATATATTACAGAGCTCTCTGTTGTCTCACTTGAGGTTGCTTCCAAATGTTATGTCTTCACTTCCGTTCACTGGATATTAATTTCGTGCTTGATTATGTCAAAACACATATCATTAGGTTGATAGAGTCAGAAATGTGAGAGGTATGAGATACGTGTACAGAATTTAGTTTGGAAAACCTGAAAGGGACGGATCGCTTGGAAGAAATTTGTAGATACTACAGTATTTAAATGTGTGTTAGAAATGCAGGGTGGCACGATGTGAACTGTTTGAAACAAGGTAATGGACTTCCGGTTCCATAGAAGTTAGGGAATTTCGTGGTTAACTGATTAATTTTTAACTTCTCTCTACTTATTTTATTACTTTACTTACTTTTTACTTACTTACTAACTTACTTACTTATTTGCTTGCTTGCTTGCTTACTTACTTACTTACTTACTTACTTACTTACTTACTTACTTACTTACCTACTTACTTACATACCTACCTACTTACCTACATTCCTACCTACCTACCTACCTACTTACTTACGTACTTATGTAAGAACAATGCGAACGCTGTGCTCTCACATATATTTTGCCAACTCTTTGAAAGCAGCCACGCAACTGGATTGTGACTTGCGCTGCTGAATCCAGGTTATGCATAAAAATTAGCGTTAGGATAGGCTGCATAGAGCAACAGTACGTATTTTGCCCATTCGTGCAAACACAGGCGGCAAGAATACTACGAATACAACTGTTGTCATTCCAACTACCCAACCTTAGTTTTGGAGTTCACATTGTCTTAATCGTCTCCTCACAAAGAACAAACGCATCTGAGGGGCTGTGTCTCCCTTCAGAATTAATTTTTAACTTAATTCACTATTGTCAGGGACTGACGAAATAGGGAACAGTTTCATGTCCAAAGGTGTGATTTTATAATAAAAGAGACCAAAATGTAATACAATTTACTGTAAAGTTCTGCATGCTGTAAGACTAAAGGATGATTCACTACTGTAAACTTGTTTAAGTTATTCTTTTAAAAATAGTCCTGTATGCTGCATGTTAAATACAGAACAGTATTACGCGCAGTAGTTCGTAATACAACTTCGGGAAAAATAATTTGGGTTGAACTGCGTTAATTTTTTAAAAACACACCCTTGACATAAGACGAGCGCCTATTTGCAAAATTAAAATATTTTTTTCGGAACAGTGCCTTTTTTTTAATAAACGGTCAGTTTTTATGTAGATTCTTCAGTTTAAAGCAGCAAATGTTAATAATTTCTAAAGTATTTGGCTGAACCATACTGCCTTGTTGTACAAAAATATAATTACACATGATGTTTAGGCATATGTTCAATAAAGAGTGTGCTTGAACCAATTTATTACACACCACCTGTTGGTGCAGGTACTTCCTCTTGAGGACGATAATTTTGTGGGTCGCAACATGTTGAGGTTTATTATGTAACTCGCTTAATTAACATCTATGGGGATGTGTTCTGGGGCAAGTTGCCTTTCTTTCATTCTTTGTTTGAGCTCTTCCACCTACTCTTGTAGGTGTAGAGGGTTGTTTTTGCATCTGATCACACGCAGTGACACTCACACACACACATATTCGGTAGGACTCCTCTGGACGAGGAATCGGCCCTTCTCTGAAGCCTCTGGGCCAATAGAATTCTTGTTTTATTTCATATATTGAAACATAAGCTCAGCGTGTACTTAAGCTCATACATGGCACAAATTTTTGCCTCTAATGGTGTAATACACTCCATGATAGTACATGATAGACCACATTCTTTACATAAAGATCAATGGGATACTTCTTCAAAACGGCTTGTTATACAAAATAAATTTTCCACTATACAAAATGTGGGCACGTTTTATAATGCCTGAATATTTGAGTTATTAAGAATTCGCCTTTCATTTGGAACGTTTTCGGCTTTTTTTTATTACTGAATGCTTTGCGAGGTAAATAATTTGTACCTCTATGCTGTGTTAAATCGGTAAGGTTTCTTTGCCCTGCAACATAGACTTATACCCACAGTAAACGAACATGACCACTGATCAGATATGTAACGTTAAAACTCCATCTTTTAAAAATAGATATCCTCTTTTGGAATGTATCCACCACTCCTGTTATAACATATAAAGCGCAGTATCACGTGACCATTGTCGTTTATTCCACGTGAAGATAATTAATTAGAAGGAAAGTGTACAGTCGTGTGTTATTGTTGTGAGGAACTACCTGGTTATAACTGTTCGAATTTTCCTAAAATGTTGTACAAAGAGTTACTAAAGTCACAAAACGACTAAGAAGTTTGTTTAGTGACTCTTAAGTCGATAACACTAGGGTGTTTAAACATTTAAGTACACCCTTAATTAAAATATCTCTATTTTCTTGCACTCTGACATATACTATATGTCTCTCTGTAGTGCTTTGCTCATCTGAGTTTTAAAACTATCTTGGACCAGTACAACCTTAGGACATTATTGTGTTGTTCTTTTCTTCCTTTAGGATATGCGTTCGTGCCAATTTGGCACTAGGCACAAAGGAACCGCAGTGAGGGGTTTCGCAGACGTAAGAACAATTCTCGTGTCTGTTTGAAATGAAATCACGCTGCACTTGTTCAGACGGTTTCGCGCATGGTTGCCTCACCAGTGGTTCTTTCGAATCAGGTTTTGAAAGGGTTGGCACAACCATAACGCATCTGGCAGGTCTTCGGGGTAGTAAGATTGTTAGTCAGTCTCAGTACCGACTGAAGTGACGGGATTTTCCTGGTTTTACTTAGCCCTTTAAGGCAATCATTGATGCGTTTCCTTAGAATAGGTCTCCAACAAATGTATCCTATTCTTTTACAGTGCCCGTGCGCGTCTTATGATATTTGACTTGCAATTAAGCTTCCAAACCGGTACACGGTCAATTAACGAACGGCGGACGCACGCACTATTGTTATCCTCGTGTAGTTCACATTTTGCTTCTAGTCTAACGTTCTCACTTTTTTATAATTTGGGGTTTATTTGTTTTATACTCAACTCCGAACAACTCTTATAATGTTAGGCAGCTCTTTCTGTTTATCTGCTAGAATAATCGTTGACTTCGGAAAAAGGAATTTTTTGTCATCGGAAATAGTGGTGTATCGAAATGTGGAGCCGAGGTAGCGATCTGAGACACACTGCGATCCATTCAACTGTCATCTCCCCTGATTTAATTACCTGACATTCATATTGAAAGCTTTGCTATATACTGTCAGTATCTGATGCAGCTTCGTTGAAAGAACTGTGTTAGTCATGCCTTTTAATTTTCCGGGGTACACCTTGATCCAAAGTATATGTTCTACATTTTTACTTCAAAGTTTTATGATTTTGTTAACGTGGTGAATGGGAAAGGTAAGGGGAATTTATCCAGTCTGAGTTTTTCTCTTCTAAAATAAACATGAAGTTTTGATTCCTCGCAGTGCGATACGTAGAGGGCGTGTGTATTTTTCTAATTGGGTAGTGTGAAATTTATATTTAAGATGTGTCTTTTTAATGAGGCTTTGTTTTAGGGAGGACGCATTATCTGTTCAGAGTGAGTCTGAAGGTCGTGAGCAACTGAAATGCAGCACGTGTGATGTAAGTATATCGAGGCATGTCTAAGGAAAATGGAGTGCGATTTCATTGCAGGTATAAGAATTACTGACTTTAGTCCCGCCACTTTGTAATAGAAATGTTCATAAAGATATATTTTCGCCACAAATAACTTTTGAGTTAGTCGATTGATTTTCATTGAACAAGGTATACGTCATATGCAAATATAAATATAAATTTCACACTATAAATTAAACCAGTCTCAAACACTATGCGTGAAGTGTATGGCTGTGAAGTACAATAACCATTAGAGCTTCAGGCGGATATTCAGTGGCTTCACTTGTTATCATCAACTACGTTGTGAATCAAGACAAAAGCTTTCGACTCCACGCCAACGGTGTAGCAGCTTGTCTCACAACATGGTAAAGTTTCCCCTGAAACTGTTCTGAAAATATTTAAAATCTGTAACGCAAGAGAATGTACATAAATAACTGGCATATTTTGGGTATATTTAAAAAAAAACTTGATCGATTAATACCACGTGACCATGTTAGGAGGTAATTTGCGTTTCTCTTTCCCTGCAGGCGAAAGACCCAATACCGGTTGCCACTCAGCTATGTATTGTTTACCTCACATCACTATTTCCTTGTGATTGTATAATTTTCTAGATTGAATTATCTTTTTTCCTCTCCGCTTCAACAACTTTCTGTATCGCTGCGTCTACGTGTAGCAGGAGCAGGTACCGCCGTCAAGAGCTCATTTCTAGCAAACAGTACCTTCGTTTCATCCATAACCTTGTCTTTGATGCAGTATAATTAAATAAATTTTGGGATTTTTCCGGCTACGAATTTACTTTTGTACATTCACATTAGAATGTACATGTTCTGCTATGGAAGGTATCTGCCAGACTGCACGGCAACTTATGGAAGATCCTAATCGCAATAAATATTAAGTTTGAGATCAGTATCAATGAGAGTGCTTTCAGGCTAGTATTTTACTATGGACTAAGGCTTCGCCAGAGAGTAACCGATATACAAATGCTGAAAATTGTCCCATAAATTAATAAACTCATCTGGCTTCATCATCATCATCATCATCAACAACAACAACAACAACAGCATCAACATCATCATCATGCACAGTTAAAACACTGAAGACTGCATTTCATCGAAATTAGACTTAAAAGTTCTGTTCGCAACTTACAAAGAACACTATTTCAACTCCATTAGCGAGGTCAGTCATTTAATGCTGTTTCGAAAATCATTTCTTCTTCCTGAGGCGCTTCGACCCGATTTTGGGTCATGGCTTCCCCTTACGGGGCTTCGCGATCACACTCACTGGACGCACAACACTCGGTAGGACTCCTCTTGACGAGTGATCAGAATGAGGCAGAGACCTCTACCTGACAACACACAACACTCACAAGAGATAAACTTCCATGTCCCCGACAGGATTCGAACTCACAATCCTAGCAAACGAGTGACCGTAAACCCACTTAGACGGCGTGGCACTGGGTTTGTTCTTCTGATAATTACACAACACATAATACCCTGTTGAGCAAAAACACTCGTTTCTCCGTGTTACAGCTTGCTGTACACGTACTGTAGTTACCATTGCTCTTTGAACGAAGATAGCACATCGTACTGAGACTGTAGCAAAAAGTGAAAATTCAGTCCTGAATTGCGTATAGGCCTACGTGTTAAAGTAAGAGATAATACTTGCGCCGCTGTTTCGTAGTTTTACGTGTAGTGAAATTACTCATCTTGAAACACACTAACAAAAGTACTGGTAACTCACTTGGTTGCCGTCAAGGATACAATCGTATCGTCCGCCCACCCGTATCTTGGGTTTCATGTACACATGCTTGCCGAATCTTGTTTAGATTACAGGCGTAACCAATGTGTTGGAGAAGTTGCCTATGCGTTAAGGCGGAGCGCATGTAGTTCTGGTCGGAAACATGAAAGCAATTACACAACAACTCGCTGGTGTTCCTCGCCTAGTTTGTGCAGTTTGGGAACAAAGCTTTCTTTTCTTAAGACGCCTTACATCGTTCTTGTGTAGTGATACAGAGAAGACGCTGGGTCTTTTGTGAAAAATAAATAAATAAAAGGCGGCGACAAACAACGGAAGAGTTGTATTACTTTCGCGTCCATTGTTATCAGAACACGTACAGTCCGAAAAGCGGACAATGTTAGAAATAGTAAATAATTGCCCAGACTGTGAAGTAAACCTCAAAGCATTATAATGGGTCCCGGGTTGGTTTATATGGATGTGTTGTTTCTAACAAAGCTTGTGACAGAAATTGTTCAACATGCATATGAATAGTTTTCATTTTTAATTCTGGTCCTAAGTTGGCCGTATGAATGGGAAATTCCTTTGTGTAAATCAAACCACAAGTTGTTTATGACAGAATCGTGTCCCACGCACAGTTTACTGTCATCATCATCATCGTCATCTTCTTCTCCTCCTCCTCCTCCTTCTTCTTCTTCTTCTTCTTCTTCTCCTCCTCCTCCTCCTCCTCCTCCTCCTTCTCCTCCTCCTTCTCCTCCTCC
>Ga0136643_10018540_pt1 | contig 10500 bp, 5 predicted proteins | sample TergutLab28metaG_FD_96883 | JGI IMG/M metagenome (GOLD analysis project Ga0136643, IMG submission 96883) | Labiotermes labralis P1 segment gut microbial communities from Petit-Saut dam, French Guiana - Lab288 P1 (version 3) (version 3) | ecosystem: Host-associated > Arthropoda: Insects >... | reverse complement strand
TTTTATCAGAGAAGCTATATAGATATGATATAATATAAAACAAACTATTAATGTAGGTAAGGGTGAAAGAGATCTCGTTTTACACAAAGTCGGTGGGCGTGTGTTCAGACGGTAAAGAACCGAGCATGTAACATGTGTTATCCTCTTTGTCTATGACAATGAAGTGTGCGTGCCAAGTCGGTGCATGCCCCGTGTGGTGCGGTAGGCCTGGGACGCTATTTGGTCCTGCGGTGCCGTATTTTCTTGCCTGTGGTGGGGGTTAGGTGTCACATTGGTCTGCCGTTGTGGCTGTGTAGACCGTCCCAGGCCTACCGCACCACACGGGGCATGCACCGACTCGGCACGCACACTTCATTGTCATAGACAAAGAGGATAACACATGTTACATGCTCGGTTCTTTACCGTCTGCACACACGCCCACCGACTTTGTGTAAAACGAGATCTATTTCCCCCTTACCTACATTAATAGTTTGTTTTATATTATATCATATCTATATAGCTTCTCTGATAAAAATTGTATCCAACCTGAAGATGGCCACAGCAGCAATGACCGAAACATGTAGTTGATGTTGATAAATTTTATACACTATATCCTTAGAGAATTATTAACTTAGGTTCTACTTATTGCATTACAACTTCGTAATCGTCGCGTATTTTTGCAGATTGTTCACACATTATCTCGTTGATTAAGTTTAAGGACCATACATTAATTATTGTTACAATGTCATCTAGACAGGATAAGATGGGTTATTTGCGACACTGTAGTGAATGTACCACTCTTATTCAGGGAGGTGGAATCCTCTGACTAACTGAGCGATTACTGGCTTCGCAATTAGAAATACTGTAGCAGGGCAGCCTGAGTTCGAGTCCAAAGACTGTTATACCCAAATGAAAAACAGAACATTTCTTTTATTCTTTGTGGCAACTTCTTTGTAGGAGTAGAATCCTTAAATTTTACTCCGACCGGTTAAACTTAAGCTGTGGATGGACATTTGGTATTGTCTAATTATGTTATTAGGTCATCAGTCTTAATTCCATCAGAAAGGCACAAAGTAGCAATAAATGCTGGTGCGAGGGACCCTCAAATTTCTACAGAAAATCTCAATTAAAAATAAAGGAATACAAATCAAGACCCCGGAGTCAGTTAATTTCCGTGTAACAGGACTCAGGTTTGCGCTGTTTTGGCGATCATTCCTGTTTTAGATACAGTGGGCACAGGTAAAGTGATCCCGTTAAAAGCCTGGTGTGGCCCAGAGGGTGGGTAGAGTTATAGCTCTACTCTTCCATGACCGCGGCACTAGAAGGCGGTGAGTGGTTAGCAGAACACCCCGGTCGCACTTTACCACCGGGAAACAAACCGGTACCCATTTTACAGAAGTTGGGTGGGCCCCAGGGCCAGTCCGGATGGGCGGAAAATCTCTTCCCCACCGGCATTCGATCCCGGACCGTCTAGCCTGTGTACAGTCGCTATACCGACTGAGCTACCCGGCCCACTACAGGGTGTGTATTTGCACAAATAAACAAATTTCAACCTCACAAAGTTGAAGCTCTATGTTTAACGCCTTGATTACTATCGAGAAACACAAATTATTCCCTTCGTGTAACTCAAGTAGCTCTACGAAGTAGCCGGCGTCACCACTACCGACACCCAAAGGAAGTTGGATGTTAGTAGTCATTAACGTGAGTGTGACGTCACAATATGCTCCGTGTTGGTTTTGGTTACTCTCACTGCTCAGAAACTGTTTCTGTATGCCTAAACAGAGCTACTGTCCTTCTATGGGGAGGTTTAGCGAATGTTTCCCATAGAATGGCATACACCAGGGAATGGTACTGAATGAAGTGTCCCCCTAGCTGACAGTGTTAACTGCCACCGGACCAGCAGATCTGTACCTATATTTCAACATGCATAACAGACGATGCAATCAAAAGCTCGCCCCCCCCCCCTCATGCAAACAAAACAGCACCCCACAAAGTCATTACCGTGTCAGACATGGCAATGGAAGAAGAGAGAGAGAGAGTTGTCTGAACAAAACCACTGCTGTACACTGTATCTTGCTGATTATTTTATGTATTCGTTAATTGGCGTGTCTTTCAAATATATGGAAAATCTGTGCGCACCCACACATATTCGCATTTGATAAACTTAATATATTTTATGGCAATAAATTTAATAAGAGAGTCAAAGTTTGTAATATTAAGCAAACTTAAGTTATGATATGTATAGAGGACAATGTGGTATTTTACTCGTAATTGCAGCGTGAAATTTCCTAAAGTTTGAATTTCATTTAAGGTTTTAAAATAGAATCATTTTTAGTATTCTTTGACTACGTTTCTGAAAATGTTATGAGTGTAAATATATTGACTTACAAAAATAAATTCTTATTACTTTATGTAAGATTTTTGTGCGAAACTGTCTTGCATTGCATTGGTACAAATTTTGCTATACAAGTGCACATGTCAATATCTTATCGAAACCCGTAGTGGACATTACGACTGTAATATTCGATACAGTACTCTCTTGCACTGAGTTAAGAACTAATGTCCCAAAGTATAACACCGAACAAAAATATCCAATCACATCAAGAGAGTTAACTGATATTCACAAAGTATATCCTTCGCTGATAAGGCACTTAGTTGTCTACAGATTCTCAATTATCATGGAATCCGAACATTCTTTGCCGATTTCACTACAGACCGTCTTTCGTTCCTTACTTAATGTACCTAAGAATATAAAATCGGAAAATACAACTTTGTTTAATTTTGCTTCATTAAGATAATCCTGTCTTTAATTATTTAGGCGTGTACCCAGGAAATAAGTGATAAAAACAACTCAACAAATGTACATTTATTAACTTCATGGAACAGAATAACTTTTGAGGCATTACTAGTCACTCAAAATTTAAAGAAACTCCTTTTCCATTAGAATACCGTTTCCTAACAATAAGAGACCCTTCCAAATTATCACACTTTATTTCTATAACACTCTTTTTAATATTTTCTTGCATTCACTACCCAAGCTTTTCGTGACGTATAAGTTAAATAAACGGAATCTTCTAACGTAAGTTACAAGTGTGTTTAAAGTTATAATGTCCTTAGGATCAGATAATGAAATATTTAATTAAATAAGCCCCACGTTCTTGAATTCAAACATTCGCCTTCTTCTGAATATAGCATGATTTCTTTTGGGTAATTCCCTGGCGTCTCAATTTTAAATTTCAACTTTTCGGAACACTATCTGTTCCATATTCATAAGCAGGTGGATGAAGTGTGACTGGTGGACCAAGCCAATCCAAGCCAAGCCAAAGTGTTAACTGGGTGCGGAGACTTGTGCAAAGCGCAAGTCGATGTTCCCCTGTCTGTTAACCATTCCTGCGTTTGACCGCATTGCTGGGCTCAGTAACAGACACCTAAACTCTAACAGGGTAATATGCTTGCGCTAACGATTTTGAAGTCAGGCTGAGGGCCTTGACTGATATTGCCAAAGACTAGGGCCTAGGTTGCCCTGGACTAAGTATGGGAGGGATAAGCTTTGGTTGGTTGGCTGTCTGGGTTCCGATTCCAGACTGGCTCTGTCGCATACTGGATTTATGTGACATTTTCAGGCACTTAGGCGAAGCCGCCGCGCCTGGGTGAGGGTAGTGGACCTCGCCCTGACAAGCGCCTTCTATACCTCACTCCTCCACAACCTGTTCTACCTCTGAACCGCCCCCTACCTGCCACCCTCATAAGATTGACTCTGCAAAATTTCCAGTCAAAATCATCCTGTTTAAATTCCCCAGCTTTTCTCTCCTCTAATCACACTTCATACACCTGCCTATGAAGATGGAACATATAGTGTTCCGAAACGTCGGCATATAAAATTGAGTGGCCGGGGAATTACCCAAAAGAAGACACACTAAATCCCCATGTTTTTGAGAAGTATTGCTAAATTCTTATAAGAATGAGAAATGTTATACATAAAAATTCTAAACTTAGTAATTAACCAAATTAATGCACAAATTTTTGTTTTATAATAAGTTTATTGTACGCCTCTACATGTTTCTAGCACATTTTCTCATCATCAGGAGGTCAAAATTGTATTATACAGCATCTGGTATCGTCACACTTATAGATGGCCGTCCTGTGCACGGGACAGCCACCCACAGAGTGTGACGATACCAGATGCTGTATAATACAATTTTGACCTCCTGATTATGAGCACAGCAGTGCTCGAAACATGTAGAGGCATAAAATAAACTTATTATAAAAAACATTTGTGCATTATGTTCGTTAATTACTAAGATTATACTGAGATGCACGGTCAGCAAAACATAAAAAAAAGAAGTAAATTTCTAGATTAAGTGAAGAAGCACCCTTTATGTTCAACAACAGTTTTCAAAAATCGTGCCGTTTTTGGGTTAATGTAGAAACATTCTGTACAGCCAGACAGGCCACAGACGATAATGTAATAATATGCATGGACATTGCATGCTTGGTATTGAAGGCTACTACACCAATCAGAATATGGAATATTTATTACTTTTCCACGAGAATAATTTTTAGGCAAAAGCGAGTGAATAGTACCTTTATGTATATATATGTTGCCGGTATAGTCCAATCTTGTTAAGTGTGTTAAGTAGTGCGGCATAACGTCTCTTATAGCACGACATATAATTAGCTCAGTATTCACTGCTTATGTTACGCCGTACGGACTGGTAAATAAGTTTCGACATTCTGAAGGATTGTAGTGCTTTCACATTCAGGACAAAAGAGGGCATTCAGCTGCTTTGCTCTGTTCTTTAATCCCTGAAACTTCGCTCAATCCTTACCAGTTGACATAGAGGGACTTTCCAAAACACGTTCAAATTCAGCGCACGGCTGTGCCGACCTCGCGTCTTGCATCATACTTACAGCATCTGTCAGTAAGGCGATTAGTAAGTAAAGAATTAGTGAAAATATGAACGGAAGCTTTCGTGGCCAAATGTTAGTACCCTGGTATTTTCTAAAAAAAAAAAACTAAAAATTTATTTACATCCGTGCTTCCGTCCAGAATATGTCCATATTCTTTTGGTTATGAGGCAGAAGCTGGAATTTGGCAAAACAAAACTTTGTTTACTAAACACCGACAAGGAACATCTTCCATTCTTGCGTACATCAGTTCTGAAACTACTTCGTCCTACTTGAATAAGAGATTTAAAAGTTTAGAAATCTTGCATATTATCATGGCACAAATCTGAGACCAGACAATATCTGGTTACTTTTCAGGGTGCGTGAGCATCGTCCTCAATAACACGTCATACTGGTCCTGGTTTAAAATCAGTGTAAGAGTTTAAAAGAAAATGAAACAAATATACTAGGCTTTCGTGACACCATCAGTTGCAGCTTATATTACTCTGTCTCAAATTTTAAGGATAATTTTATCAGTCAATTAGTATAGCCTTAGTAATAAAACCGTCGGTGTGCAGCATATACGGACTTCTCATTTGCCCTCTAGTTTTGCAAGCCGCTCAGTGAGAGAAGAATTTTGTGTATTTACGCTAAAGCCCTAAGGTTTTAAATTTCCTATTTGAGTGTAACATTCTCTTTTGCGAATCAAGCCATTTAAATGGCAGTTCTTAGCTCTAATGAATATTAAAACAATTTTATTTTTATGTTGTTAAATGAAGCACAATTTAGGATATGTCGTCCCCCTTTAAAAACATTGTGGTAACTACATGTACCGAAATTTTAACTTCAAACTCTGTATTTTGCCAGCGGGGGATTATTGGTTTTTTCACATGATTCTTAGAAAAAAGGCGACTATTTTCCTACAAAATATTAACCGACTGGCTACTCTAATAAAGCTATGATCATGTCTGTACGCCAGACAAAAATTTAAATTTTGTTTAGTATACGCTTCCGCTGTAAGAGCTAAATTTTCTGCTCTCTCAACAGCTTCATTTTCCTGCTGAGTTAGAGAAAACCCGGCTGTGTAGTGTTCAGAATTACCAACTCGCTATGCTTTTCTCTGAAGTGGTAGGGACAGTGTTAAAAACAACAAATTACAAAGAACATACTAAGCTCACGTGCAGTTTATCTTACAAAGAGAGCAGTCCAGCACATTCTGTGTAATTATAATGAAGCCTTTATCTGCTGCCTCGAGCATATCTGTTTGAAGTAGCCAACCCACATTTACGACCAGCCATGTAATTCACTATAAGCTACTTCAAAGCTTAGCGCATTGTGTCTATTTGAAGGGATCAAATAAGAATATATTGTTATATGGTTTCTTTCTTTATTGACAGCTACAAACGTCCTACAACTCTACAATTCGGTAGCTTCACATAGCGACTGCTGCAGTCTACATGTCTTGTAGTTACCAGTAACACAAAACAGTATAACACCTCCAGAAAAGAAAACATGATCCTACAAAAAAGTAATTCTTTATTGATAGGGTTTTATCGTTCACTCTTTAGCTATCAACCCCAGTGGTTAGTATATGTACCAATAGGTGTGACAGTAAAGGACCTGTGTTTTGTTTATACGTTTTATGTGTGTTTCTTAGGATTATCTAAATAAACACACAGTACATAATTATATGCTTGATATTTTAACAAGAAATGAGTTAATTGTTTATTTCAAGTATGTTGACGATATTTTAATAGTATACAATTTTATGCTTACTAACATTACTGAAATTCTGTCCACTAACCCAGAATTTACATTAAAAATGGAATAAAAGAACACCCTTACTTTCTTGGATATTACAATAATTAGATGTAGTATAAACTCAAAATGGCAGCGTAGAATCTCTATATATAGAAAACCCACCACTATAGACTGCATCATTCCTTATGATTCATGACACCCAATAGACTGTAGATTGGCTTCTATCAGATGTTTCACTAATCGTCGACATGTATTTGTTCTGCTGTCTTACGACAAAGAAAGTGAGACGCTGATAATTTCTACCATCATAAATAACAGCCAATTAAATTTGAAGACTTTGATTTGCATAAATCGAAAGTATAACGAATAAGGTAAAGAATAAAAAATATTATGAACAGAAACGTTACCAGGAACAACAAATGGATCTCATTTATTTACGTAGGTAAATAAATAACATTTATAAAAAATCGCTCAAAAACACCAACATCAATATATATCCTGCAAAACCAATAATAATACCGGAAATCTTCCAGCTTATAGTCAACAACATTGTAACGACAAATATAGTTAAAAATGTCATGTAGGCACTAAAATTCCCGTGTTGTGGAAAGCAGTACTTGGTACAAACTGGCAGGATCTTTAGAACGAGATTTAAAGAACACTTTCTCTCTTATAGACACCAAAGTAGAAACTCAAAATTCTTACAACGTCATTAAGAGAATCGGCATTCCATTGGGCCCAAAGATGAAGTCATAGAATTAGTGCAAGTCGTCAATAAAGGAAACTTAATGAATGCACTGGAAAAGTTTGTGTATATGTAGAGACACTCATTCAACAATCAAATAAATGACAAATCTACAATTTGTCATAACAAAATTTGTGAATATATAATCCAACACACACATACGCCAGATAGCGTTACATGCATTCCTTTGCTAACCTTAAACAACTCATATGCAGTAGTATTTTGAATACATCAACGATACACAACCGGCTTGGCATACACGCCATTTTTGCGTCTACGTACGTAAATACGCGAGTACATAATCAATTTGGAGATTATACTTATAATAGATTATTCATTCTCACTAACTTATCATTAATTTTACTCAATAACGACAGGATAATTAAACTCACGAAATTTAAGAACGGCAATTTGAATATCTGATCCATTTTTTAAAGTAACCCGGCTTAAAAAGAGACACTGCATAGTTACGCAGCGACAGAAATTCAGGAAGTCATTACCCTCTCAAAGATAGCACAGGGTTACTCAAAAAGTAATACTCGTTACACTGAATGATAGAAATTCCCAACTTGGGTGTAGACTTGATTTTTAAGATCTATTAATTAGTAAGTTAAATAAAATTGTAATCTTTTAACATACCCACTGAATTAACTGTAGATGCAAAGTTAATACGAGATACTTACTTACAGATATAAAACATGTTGGATAGACAGCCAAGTAGAGTATTCCCACAGTTCACATTTTACATCACAGGGACACACAATATTTTAACCATTTTGTGTGTGTGTATATATATATGTACACGTATATATAATCCAATACTCGGTATAATAACATAATTACTTTATTCTATTATAGTTGTAAAGGAGACGTTCTTCCTACCGATTATGACCATAATTACTGACCGAAACCTGTCGTAGTAAATGTGATAAATACATAAATATTAAATCATTTATTATGATGTGTTAATTGTAAAAAGAATAAAGAAACACTAGTTGAACAAATTCAATTGGTTGATGTAACCCCCCCCAACCCAAAAAGTTTGATATTTTTGTGTTTTAGATACCCATTTATCAAAAAACGCAAGTTACAGTCGACCTGTGGACACATATCCACTTACAGCTACTAATTATTCCATTTCGATGATCTTATGAAGTCACAAAGGCACGTTTAAATGCTTGGGCTAATCTCTTTTAATATCTATGGAACAGAAAATTAATTTAGTTTGTTTTAATGAAAGGAGTCCTGCAAGAGAAGATGGAACAATTCTTTATTCATCTCCGGACAACTAAACTTCTGAAATATTTCGCATGAAGATTCTTACAAAAGACTGATTGAAGGATTTCTTTGCTTGTACATTGCCAAGTTTTGAAAAATCCGCGACTTCAGTGAACATTAAAATTGAATTTAAACTTAGTCTGAAAATTTTGCTCATTTTGTATAGAGATATTCGAATCTAGTGAGGTGTTTAACGGCAAAAAGATTTAAAATTAAAAAATCAAATAATAACAATTGGCCGATCATGGAAAAATTATTACCACGATTTTTAATTAGCATTTAATTGTAGAAAATTTACAGACAGAAAGTTATGGCTACCCAAGAAACAGCATATTTTTTAACCTGGAAATCATAGAATTGTGTATCAAAAAATAAACACAGATATTTTACAATTGAACACACTAACCTAGACCTCATATGTTCTTAAGCATGCTTTGATATTTAGATTTTTCACAGGTACGTCTCTTTAAGGGCAATAAGCCTTAAAACACAACGAATATATTTTTGTATGATTGTTATTAACACATATAATTAGTTTGCTACATTTCCTATTGTAATTTATATTATTCGGAATCCACTTCAGTCAACATTTTTATTTTCTAGAAATGTCAGTGTTGTTCTTTTCTTGCATAGTCGGCAGGTTCGAACCTGTGGGATACACAAGTGCGTTTATCGAATCGGTAATATTACGTTCATTGTAATAAGTACACAGACTCAAAGTGTACAGCTGAATTTTTCTGTATAACTATTTTCAATCTATTTACTAATAATCCTTTATATGTTTTAAATACATGAAACAATTATAGGCATGGTGATCTTGGTACTGTATATTTTGCACCGTACTTAAAAATTACATGACGGTTTGTCTTTTACATCCCAAATAATGTCGAAAAATTACTTTTTAGATTTCGCGATAAAAAATTTCGCTGAAATTTTTAAAAACTTCTCTAAATCCGACTACCTGCTCCGAAATTTGGAGCAGCATTTTATTTTTGAAAACTTATGTCGTATGGTTGGTGTGAGCTCCGTCATTGTCTACTCCGAGATGCTCTAAGTTCAGGTTTTGTTTCAAGGCTAGATTATTCAGTGCAGTAAAGATGTGCAATTTTGAAGCGAGTGGGTCATGGATCACTCCTATTGTTGAAATGTGGGGTGCTAAATTTTCATACTGTTTCCTATGTAATTGCTACGGCATTCTTTCCTTCTAACTTTCAACTGTTCTGTGAAAATTTTTGAAAAGAATTTGTGTGTATACTAGGTGTCACGCTGTAACCCCTAGTTTGTGTGAAATAGGTACCACGCTACAACGCTTCTAATTCTACTTTGAAGCAGTAGTCTCTTTCTGTTGGACTGGACCATGGCGTGAAGGGTCAGACCGTTGTTTGACACACAAGCCTTTAATGTTCGTCTATTACTCTCTTCACAGGCTTGTAACAGACGTAGGCTACATAATATCATTTTCTGTAACAACACACATGCCAACAATGCTTGATTATTTTGAGATATAACTTTCCAAACTCACAAATAATTAGACTAGACCAGTTTGTACGGTATACATTTGAAAGGCAATTAGAAAGTATTCTTAGTCAGCAGATATTTGTTTCATTGAATTTACTCTCAAAGGAATGCTTTAAACGTTTCTCTGCTATTCTAAACTTTCACAGAGAATATTATTATTTTTGTTTAACACAAGTTTTCTTCTAGATTCTTGTCAATTAACTTTTGAATTGTTTGAATAAAGGTTGACCAACTAGATGACACTTGCTTTATTATATATTGCTCAACATGTTTCAGACGTTAATACGTCCATCTTCAGGAGCTAGCGAGTACTTGTTGTGTTGTGTAGGCTG
>Ga0136643_10018539_pt1 | contig 10500 bp, 10 predicted proteins | sample TergutLab28metaG_FD_96883 | JGI IMG/M metagenome (GOLD analysis project Ga0136643, IMG submission 96883) | Labiotermes labralis P1 segment gut microbial communities from Petit-Saut dam, French Guiana - Lab288 P1 (version 3) (version 3) | ecosystem: Host-associated > Arthropoda: Insects >... | reverse complement strand
TTGTGCCACTTACAGCATAAACTGATTGGTTTTTATAACCGAGATGAAAAGTGTTTACAGCGCGGTACGGACTGGGTCTTTAAATAAAGCGGTCTGCGCTTCGTCTTTAAAGGGTTAAATAATGACTTCTTATAAGCTCAAAACGGCCCACATGCTACGAAAGTCCCTTCAGTGGAAGAATCCTCTAGAAGCACGACGTAAAGTAGGAGACGCAGAACTTCCGACAGCTAAGCAGGAAAACCTGTTAGTGTCTCATTATCCGCAAAGACACTTCTCAAATGCTGTTTCAGTGTGGTGTTCGTTTAAGCAGTTAGGCGCGAAAATCGAAAGTGGCGGTTCATCTTCAAAGTCGGACGTCTTAGAAGACGGGGAAAGTCACGTGTTCTAACGAGTTTACTCGGAGAACCGTTTCTCTCAAGGGTGGCGCCAGTAGACAGACAAGACCCTAATTTTGCCACCCCTTTCTTCTCTGATCCCCCCTGGACCAAACGCAGAGTACTTCTCGGATCGTCCAGAAGATGCCGCCTGGTGACTGGGGTCTGTAAGAGGGAGGCGGTGCCCTGGCGCCCGCGTGCCATGCGCCAGGCGTCCCGACGGCGCGCCACTCCCCCGACCCGGCATCAGAACAGTAGTCACGTTGGAGAGTGTCGCTCGGGCTAGTGGTGTCGTTATTTGCATGTGCAAGGTGAGGAGACGAGGGGGCGTGCCGTGTACTGCCGAAACATCGCAATTTTTACTTTTCGTGTCTTGTGGTGTTGTGGTGAAGCCTGCTTCCCGCATCTCTTACGGAATTCTGCAGCTTCGGTAAGTCCAAGATTTCTCGGGATTCTTGTAGTAGAAACATTTAGTCTGCAGTGTGCTTGGTTCTGATTTCAGTTCTGAGTCAAACTTTGCTCGATATGCAGTAACATTTATATTTTCACATCACCGTTGAGGATGCGGTTCCCTAGACATCAAACGCCTGACTTAAATACGAAGCAAAATGTATACCTATAAGCCATAACTACACAAATTAATCCACTGATTAATTCTGTTAGAAGAACTGTCCCCAAGACCGAATGAAGAGGCACTCGCTGCAGTTACGGACAAAAAAATATTAGCATATTAAGAATGACGATCAAATATTTCGCGCGGAGTCGTGCACAAGGTTTAGTCGGCGCGATACGGCAGTGCGGCCGAATTGTCGTACCGCGACACCCACGTCTGTGCCTGCAGGCAGGCAGGCAGAATAACGTTCAGTTTGGAAGCGCGTAATTTTGGGTCCTCACGACTATTTTGTACGGAACGAAATTAAAGACCAATTCAATTTCAAATTACTCCTAATCCTTAAATCTCTGTTGTAGTACGAACCGCGGTAGATACAAACACCACAACAACCCCGTAGCAAATTTTTAGCTTCTTTGTCACTTTATGGAATAATTGACATTCCTTTTTGTAACCCACGTGGTATAGAATGTAACTCGTATTACTTGTGAAAGGAACAAGAAATTCAAAGTGAGAAAGAGTAAGGCTATCATATTAAGATGTACATTCTAATTCCTTTTTTCTTTTTTCACGATTTTCTAACGGTACAAATATATATATTTCTTTTCCTTTCTTTTCTTTTCTTAGTCTAATCTCTCCTACCTACTCATTGTTGGCGCAGATGATTATTGTCACACCTGATCACACTCAACAACACACAAACACACACACTCGGTATCACTCCTGTGGACAAGGGATCGGCCCGTCGCAGAGACCTCTACCTAACAAAACACAACGTTCAAAAGAAACAGACATCCATGCCCCCCCGCGAGATTCGAACCCGCAATCCCAGCAAGCGAAGGGCCGCAGACCTACACCTTATACCGAGCGTCCACCGGGATCGGCCAAATATCATATCATTTATAATTGTAATATTTTATTTCCAATGACCATACACAAATATCTTTCGCCTGGACCGTAGGAGTACTACTGCTCGGAAAATTGTGAATTCACATGCACCATTTAGTGTGTGTGATCATATGAACGAATGGCAGACGGAATGATAGAGAGGGAGTCCGATGACTCACTGGTAGAAGGACTTGCGGGTTGCAGTCACATCAGGGGAGCTCGCGCGGTGCTCTTCCCGGCGGCAGGCAGCGCGCCTTCCGGTATCCTGGCGCGGCGTCCTCCGCTGTCACTAGCAACGCACTAACCAACTGCTCGTTCTGAATCACGCTCAAGGATGGCGTACATGTGGCAGAGATTCCCAGCCGGTACCGCTCTACCGTTCACCCGTGCACCTGCCTGTGCTCAAGCCCTTTCCCCCACATAGACCATATACCTGTGAGGTCAATTGGTGGTGCATTTCTTTTATTACACACCACGCCTGAAGCAGCTATCCCGCCTGATAGCTATAGACTGGCTGTTTCGAAGATGCGATGCATGGATCTGTTTATTTGTGTTTATGTTTGTCACTCGCTGCGCGCGTGCTAAAACAATGAGGGTCCAGCAATTGTATCACCGCTCGCATTGTGTGGCCGGCCACAAGCGCCGTCAGTCATAACTGATCAAACTCTCTTTCATCGAGTCACTGAATAGTCGATTATACCATCAGAAGTCACTCATTGGGGTTGGCAACCCAATATTTATTTGTGACGCGCTATAATAGAAAAATTATTGTGACGGACCGAAAGGGGTGCAGTTAGGGGAGGGGGGGGGCAGGAGATGTTCATTATCGTATATCGATCGGTGTGTTGTTTTTTGTTCTCAAGTGGCGAGATTGGAACTTCATATTGAGACGGCGAATGTTGGTGCCGATATCGGTAGGCCAGACAGAGAGCGATTTCAGGGGGAGGAAAAGAGATCGCTATCCCTTAGTACTTTTTCCCCTTTTCCTCCCCCTCCAGTATCCCAGTTGGGATGAAGGCGGAGCGGATTGGAGGAATGGGGAAAGAAGGGAAGGATGAAAGCGGAGAGAAGAGGGAGGGGGTGGTCGCGGCGGCGGTCACCAACATTCCCGGAATGGACTACGGCGCAGGTCCTTAGCTTCTCCAACCCCGGAGCCGCAAGTTCCTGGAGTCCACTCCGGTAGCGAGGTCTTGCTTTTGCAGCAGTCGCGACTCAAGTGTGAAGTGAGTAGGCGGCAGAGTTCGAGGAGTGCTGACCGTCTTAGAGTATCGCAGACTGCAGAGTTGATACTGCGGGCCCGCGGGCACACGTCGCCCCTCTTGAGGATCCAACCGCGACAGCTGCTTGCCTCATGGGGTGCCAGCGAGGCGCCTCTCAACGGCAACGACAGTGCAAGACAAGTGTCGACGGCTGTTCGAGTGTTAGTGCTGGCCAGTGTTGATATGGCGTGGTGTTCAGGAGGACCTGACGTGTGTTGTTGCTCCAAGACGCAACAAACAGGCCGCTACGGCTAACGTGCCCTCATGCGTGACAGTGACACTCACGGATACTATTCTTTTGTTGTTTGCCCCTTATTGTGACACTAGTACTATGATGGACTTGGTGATAGTGCACGGTACACCACGTCGCCGGTTTTGACGCCGGCGACGCTTCCATTGCATTTCTGTGGTCGTCGTCTGCGTTGGTTCCAATAGTAGATGGCGGAATCGTGCCAACTCCACTCTGGATTATACCTCAGGTAGGACCACTGGCTGGTTCTGTCCTTGGGCTTTTCAAGTGTCAACAAGACGCCGTTAGGAACTGATAACACAGTGTCATGTGTATCTCAACATTACTTTCGTTTTGCATGACTGAGTCTGAATTTCCCACTTCCCAAAATCTGCCTAGTTTGACGCATACTCTAGAAAGGTTTTAAGTTACACCGCGGAGAGAAAAAGACTCTTCTAGACGAAGGAACACTAATTAACTTCATTTTATAAAAATGAGTTCATTGCGGCAGTTGGCATTGGCCATCCTGCAACAACAGACTAAATTAGAAAGCACAGGCTGCCTCCTTCAGATTTGCAGCATGACCCCGTTACAGGTTGCTCAGAAACTAAATCCTTTAACATCTCAATCACACGCGGGACTCCTGTCCCGCACCGTGGTCAGCCTCGGAGTACTGTCCAAGTCCCAAAGCCACCTGCAGAAGATATGCAATATTTTACAGCATACAAACCTACAATCTTGGATGAAATGTGAAGGCGATACAGGCTATTCCTCAACAGCGATGATGTCTCAAATACATTCCGGTTACCGGCGGATGCTTAAGGTGTTCAGTGCCGTACATCCGTGACTTAGCCCCTCTTGGTATAACGGGTTGAGACTTACAGGTCGAGAAAATCAAATCTTTACCGCGTGCAAATGCATTACCAAATCTGAAACTTAAGAGGGTTATGTGTTTCTTGATGTTTTATGTTGCACTGGACATATAACTCGCTCCTTCGTGAATTCTCACTTTCTTTATGAACCTGTCCCTCGCATTAGTTTTTCACAAAAACATAACTTTGCACAAACTTACCGTGACTAATTTACATTCTTCTATTGCGTTTTCATTTACCACTGATAACATTTTACTCTTTATTTACAATCAATATATTCGTTTTGCATGCACGGTTTTTTAAAGCCACTTGCATACTACTTACTCTGCAGAAGTAATGTAACATACACTGTGCATGTCAATGGAGTTAACTGTCATTTATATGTAAACTTTCTCTAAGTATGATATTTGTGGCTGATGGACAGCGCTGTAATTGCGAACCACTCATCTCAAATCGAACTATATCAATAAAACTATTTTCTTTGATGTAATCCACAAGGAAAGAAAAATCTGTTCACTTACGTAAGAGATTTCGCTCAATTACAGACGTGTTAAGCTCGGTATTCCTGAAATTCCATAAATTTGGTATGGATTGAACTCTTCTCTGCTCAAAAATTCTGGAACATATTCAGTCTTCAAGGTACACGCTGTAACGTAAATTGCAACAGCCATTTTGTTCACACATAACGCACGCAAAAATTTTCCCTTTACAATGAGCTAGACGTCACATTGTTATTCCACAAGGGTGAGGGCCTGCCGGCAGGTAGATTCCGAGGCTTGCATCATGCAGCAAGTGAACGGAGAGTGTCTTGCGGGTTGCCGAGACATGGTAGTGGTCTGTTCCCCCAGTAAGACGGCCGGTGTACACTCGGTCTAAACCTTCTGTTCAGTTATTGATCTGACCTGTGTTCATCCCATACTTGCAGCCTCATTCGGGCCTGTATATGCGTCACGTCGACCCTTTTTAATCCCCGTTCATGCTGAAAGAAAACTTAGCAGAGTTCAGTGAGTAGTTTCTATACGGGAACTGTGTCATGATAGGTCGCAATGAGATCATATGCATGAAATGCGATGCCCTCAGTGTTCCATCTTCGTGCTGGCAGTATGTAGACAACCATGTGACAGTGATTTATACCAGCAAGGGGTGGATGCTTCTCCCTATGCCCGTGTGTACACACAGTAACTGTGGTGGCAGGCTAACGACCGGCCAATGTTGGGACCCTTCGTTTCTCCTCATACGAGCAAACACAACCCTGTAACCGTGCCGGGTTGACGACAGTGTGTATCGGTGTACAAAAATCTGCTTAATGCATGTGTGTATTTGTGTGTATAGACTGCTGTAGATATGTGTGTGTGTGTTTTTTTTTGTGCTTTGAGAAAAGGGTGGCCTACATTTGCAGCTTAACTGCTGTTTATCTCAAATAAACGTTTTTATCAGTTTTGACAGTTTTTGACGCATCATATGACCGTCACGTTGGACACTGTTCATTTTTACACATAACTTCAGTGATTTTTGACGTTCAGGTGATAAATTCTTATAATAAAACCAACCAGTTGCACTCATTCCTCAAATTTATTTTTGGAATAAATCTCTACATGTTTCGGACAGTTCCTCTGTCCATCATCAGGAGTTTTGTCACTGTAAACACAGCAGTGGTATATGTCATACAGGTTTGCTGTGTGTACAGTGAAAAACTCCTGATGATGGACAGAGGAACTGTCCGAAACATGTAGAGTTTTATTCCAAAAATAAATTTAAGAAATTAGTGCATCTGCTTGGTTTTATTATAACTTCCGTGATGCAAGAAACTGTGAGGGCTGGGTCAGCCGCCTGGTTCAGGCGAAAGAAATATTATAAATCTGTTCTGCTGGTTCAGTTCGATATGATGGACACATCTGGATATTACCCCTGTTTCCGCAATGCTGTCTACAACAGGCAGGGGTCCATCCCTGTTAATTCACAATGTCCACAATAATAGTCTTACATGAAGTACGACTGTAATTTATGTAAAAAAATAGCTTAACCGTACCCTTGACACAGCGAAATACTGAAAAAGTCCCCACGATAATGCTAGTATATATACAATACGTAGCCTGAAACCGATTACAGTTTCAATTCCGCCCACAGACAGGGTGTTTAAGCTTCGTAGTTCTTTTGGCTAAGAATGATTTCCTACATGTCAAACATTATAAGCGTTAATTTCATTCGGTAAGCATGATTAAACTATATTCATTGTGTGTGCATGTATATATTCACAGTCGAAGCATGATTCATGTGGTTTGCCGGGTCTGTCATGAAGCAGCAGGTCCGGCATTTAGTGCTGTCTCCAAAGAGTGACACATCACGGTTCATTTCACCTAATATTCAACAATTTTTTTGTAATATAACAACAGCTGCTGTGGAGATAGTACGATATGCATTTCCTTCAACACCGAAATATTTCGAAACTATTACATAAAATTGGAGGTAGGTAATTAATAAACAAATAAATCCTGTGTTACTCAGTCGGAGTCAGACGGCAGTTGGCAGTTTCTACTTGCAGTTCTGTACAAAATACATTAAATATCCTTTATCGCATGGACACTTCACGTGTTTCGTGTTGCATGCATAAATATTAAACAACAAGTTTCCATGAGATTAGGGGTTCTCGCGGCGACGAATACGAACATTACTGCTCCCTCCGGCGTCATGTCCTACATGCAGCAATATCTGCTAAACCTAAAGAATAAGTAGAGATTTCACTTTTTATTTCACCAACATATGCACTTGTAAATCGATCAATATTAATGTTAACACATTAAAACATTGAAAGATAAAATATTATGATATTAAAAAAAGGAACTTTATAAGGTACGAACTTACTCCCTGATGATGGTTTTATATTTAAAAACCGAAACATGTTGGAGTTTTAATATCATAATGTTTTATCTTTTAATCTTTTAATGTGTTAACATTAATATTGATCGATTTACAAGTGCATATGTTGGTGAAATAAAGAGTGAATTCAAGTCAAATGCACGGTGCAACAATGAAAATAAGTAGAGATTTTTAAGATTTGTTACAGAGTATCTCTACATTCAACAATTATTTAAGTAGTAGGTGTCGGTGGTTTATTGCGACTGAGTCAATACTCTCCTGGAGTTAAATGAAAGCTGAAATAATATTTCATCTAAAACACGCTAGTAGAATTGGAACTTCCGTAATGGCTATTACGAGACAGTCATGTTAAGTCTAAAAAAAATACATTTTAAGCTAGAAAAAAATAGTTTAAAATATAAAGAAACTCATCAAACTTTACCAGAAATTGAACAGTGGAAAGGATACCAAAGCGGTTAGCCCTTCACAATGCGGTGTTAACCGCATATAACAAATTCTGTAGCATTAACAAAATTTGCATTTCGCCAGAGAAGGACATTCACTTATACTGCTTACTTTTACGTTCATTCAACGAGTCTCGGTAAAAACAGCGATAATTTTTAAAGAACATTAACTTATCGATAATATGTGTAGCAGAGAAAATGTCTGTTTTATGTGACGTCTGACCAGCGTTGCTACAAAATTCAGAGTTTACCGCTAAAAATGTTTTGAAATAAAGGCAATTAGCACAAATCAGTAGCCTTCATAGCACAATACGTACTTTTGGCCTGAACAGGCCAGGTACAAGGGTACGTACAGACCTGATGAGGATGTCTGCATTCAGCCGTATTTGAATGTGATATCAGTTAAGTTTCAGCTGAAGAATTGCTTAAATTTAAATTCATTTGGAGCCGTGACACATAAAGGAGTCGCAGCGGATGAAGAAAACTGTGTGTACTTAGAGACTTAGCAATAAAACTGTAGAATAAACAATCAATATGAAGGCAAAGTCGAAGCATTTTGAAAGACAAAATCACAGTGATATGAGGACAGATAAAAAAAAACCTTCAGATTTTATTGTCATCTGTTTATATTAGCATTTTACACTTTGAAGTGTTCGTTGTCATAAGTAATAAAAACGTCAATAGTGCATAGTAAGGATAAAGAACGGGGTGAAAAAATCACTAGGAAAAGTCTCAACAAATAAAAATAAAACCTAACAGAATTACATAAATTTCTTCTCTCCATCACCCCTCCTTCCTTCGTTCTGAATCTTTTACGTCCTTCCATAGCGTAGTCAACTTTTACGCAATCAGACTTTGTCACGGTAAAGAGCAACTTGAGAAAATTGACGTTCGTGACCGCCCCCCCTGTCCTCCCTGATCAGTCTACGTAGGCTACATGAGTTTTTCATGTCGCTAACTTTGCGAGCGCCTCTCCACTTCAAAGAAGCAGCGGTTTGAATAATACACTACACTGACTACTTTGATAAACTCATTCCCTTTAAAAAAAAAACCCCCTCCCCCGTCATTTAGAGTTAACCTATACAAACTTTATTTCAAACGCATAAGAGCTCTCCTTTTTTTTAAATCTTTACTTTCATTGTTCATTATGTTCGGATATTAAAATATGGGACCAAATGAATTTTATTATGTAGCGGTCATAAATTTCTTCTCTGTTCCTCGGCCCTACAACACAACAGCTGATATAACGTTTCCCCACTAACTATATACACTTCCACACACATGCACACACACGCACACACCTAGGGTGATCTGCTAAGGCACTTGCGTATTACAAGTGCAACAAACTGTGCGCATCGATGAACGCGCACTCTGCCGTATATTTCAGGAAACTGTTTGTCGATTGGTGGCGCCGCGGGTCGTGCGGATGATGGAGGAACTACAAGGGTTAGGGATGATACCTCTAAAAAGGGGTTGGAAAACTCTTTAGGGTAAATTACAAGAGAAAAGAGAGAGAGAGAGAGACAGGTGGTGATGACAAAGATGAAAGCAAAGCAGAGAAGAAAGAGGGGAATGAGAAAGGTGGAGAGTAAGGTTCGGAGCGCATGAATAGTAGCGTTTAAATTCCAGACTTTGCTTTTTGACTTCTCTGCAAAATCCACCTGGTTACATCACGCTGAATATCACATATTCTGCTTCTGACCAGAGTCAACTGTGTAGGGTCCAGGCCCTTTATAGTTGTTACATAATAGCGGGAGCATTGTTGTACATAGTTGTGTGTGTCTAATCTACTGGACTGACCACAGCATCACGTCCACATTGGCAGCCGGGATTCGACCCTGCTCTACCTCGCCCGAACAAGTTTTCTCTTTCCTTCTCACTGACTTTACCCAATCGCTGTTACAATATCTCGTCTTTCCCACCTTCGCGATTGACCAGTGATAAGAAATCAGCCTGAGCATGTGTAATTTTAAAATACATAAACGAAACTTCAAGTATATGAATAATATTTTTGGCAAAAACACGTAAACCTTTCAATGAAAATGTGTATGTTTTAATTGTACTGGATCCATACTTCGAGATCCGGTGATCAATAGGGTTACACATAAGAGGTGGCAACCTGTAAGACATTCCAAAACAAATTCGCTCAATAGAAATTACGAGAAGAATAAGCTCAGTAAATGTGTGATATGATTGAATTCAGAACATTTCATATCATCACTTCTTCTACAAAGAGCACTCATTTAAACACACACAACATTGTGATAAGCTGCTCTAGTTTTAGTCGTTCAAAACTTTGTCCCTCTTTGGAAGAAGAGTAGGATTTTAAAAAAGAAATGCTGCCACTTGACCTGAAGGTATGTAGAGACCGGAATTCAAAAATCGAAGCCTGAAGAACGTGACTCAAAATTGTTAAGTGATTAAATTCACATTTTTAGTTCAATCCTGAACTTCCATACATCACGCTTAGAGAAAATGAGGCACAGATACTTATGCAAATTCTCATGATAAGAGATCACTTGCTAGACCAAAATTTAAATGTGAACACTAAAACTACTTTGGGTTAAGGCAAATTGGAAATGGGTGCGACAGTTTACTCCGAAAAGTCACCACTTAACGTAAGAGACTATACAACGTCGTATCGTGAAAGGACGCCGCGAGAATCTCAGATCTCACTAATTCCTGTCACACATTCCCAAGCAATTTTGGAACGAGAGGACAGACCGAGACCTACATGAAAGGAGTAGGTGAAGGTACAACCACTAACCATTAAATACTGCAATACAACTCAATTATTATACCAACTACTGTACATATATAAAATTTATAAAATTTACACATTAAAACATTAAAAACGCTCCGACATGTTTCGGTCCTAGGACCGTCATCAGGGAGCCATATCGTCCTTGCTAAAGTCACACTATAAAAAGTCACATTAATTTCGCTGT
>Ga0136643_10018536_pt1 | contig 10501 bp, 1 predicted proteins | sample TergutLab28metaG_FD_96883 | JGI IMG/M metagenome (GOLD analysis project Ga0136643, IMG submission 96883) | Labiotermes labralis P1 segment gut microbial communities from Petit-Saut dam, French Guiana - Lab288 P1 (version 3) (version 3) | ecosystem: Host-associated > Arthropoda: Insects >... | reverse complement strand
TCTGTCTCTCTCTCTCTTACATCACATTTTTGTAAAAACTTCTCGGGGTATGATGCCACCTAAACCAGCGGATACGAATACTTACGTATTGTTTACAGATATAAGAAAAACGCCTATTATTGCAGGAGAGCTATTAAAATACTTCTCGTTTGCATGAATTCTAGTTGCTTAGATGACGTCGTTTTGGGACTTCTGCAATCTACGAAACTTACCAGTTCTCTCACTGAAATATTTTGTCTTAAATTAGCTTGCTGAAAACACCTGCTTACATAAACTCAGTTTTATTGATTTACATGTGTTCTTAACCTCCAAATCTGTAGATGTAAACTCTAATTCATAAATTATTCCGGTTCATATTTAATAAGTTTTCATCCATGCACAAAAATTCTTTACCTTATTTGATTATTAATATTATTATCTTTGTTCCATTCTCATCACCATCATCATAATCTTCCTCCATTGCACTGAGGCGTGCTGTAAATTAAAGGATTAAATGTACGAGTGTTCGTAAATCGCCCAAATTGCCAGCAGATATCCACGTTGCGTCCAGCTTGATCTATGATTGGCAGTCCTGAATATGAAGGCTCTCCTCTGAGCAGTGAAGCCTTGTATTCTTATAGAAATGTAGCGACTTTTTTGGCGCAAACTGTTGCCTCCTTTTACACGGTAATTTATCTTGAATTTGGAGGCACCAAATTTTTCAGTAGGTTGATCAGTTTCTACAAACTACACGGCGTCACACCTCAGAGGACATTACACTTCAAAGACATGTTGTCTGAAACCTGAAAGTAATTGCAGGTTCAGATAACGCTATAAAGAGTGGCATTTAGAAAATACACAGGATATTACAGTGAAGACACTTGCTTACACCCGGTTTTAGGCTGATTTGCTTGTTGGTTGTGCAAGCCCTCTTTGCATCATAATATTCATGAGGAGGGGACTGTTTGTAAAAATCATTTCCTTTAGGAGGCTTACATAAAAACACTGCGAGCGGTCTACACGATTTAAAAAGAGCATCCCTCTATGTCCCAGATCATGTATTTTAACGTGGCTCATGAATGTTCAATAAAGTCTAAACTGTCATTATAGCCGTGGGGACCAACGTGATAATAATCATCGCGACAACAAAGTTATATTTGTTCAGGAAACTCTAAGAGAGCTTTATGTAAACACTAGTTAAGCATTTCCTCATGCGAATTCCCCGATGTAAGCCACAAAATAAATTGTATTTGAGATACCAGGAAATACTGCATTATTACTACGGCATAAGTCACATTATGCAGTTTGGCTAAATTTATATTATTAACAGTGGTACACAACCCGTACGAATAAGCAAGGAATAGTTATTTTCAAGACTGAAACATTTTCGGGCGGTACCAAATAACCACCCATTTCAAATATTCACGTTCTGATTTCACATATGTTTCAACCTGTGACTATATTATTGGAAGTTACATTGACAGTGCTTCCAGTCTGTCACATTGCAGTGCACGTGTTCGTACGTTTGAAAAGAGGCACTTTTTAAGGTATTTTCAGTTTGGCACATGAGATGTCGGTCAGATCCATGCCGAGGACTGTGAACGCTGTAGAACTCGGCAGATAAAACTGGTATGAGATTTCAGGGTTTCAAGTTGGTAACTATAAAAACAACAATCTTTTTGGAGTAGGTGTCGTGTATTGTGGTATATTTTTATTGACACAAAAATGAGATTAGTACCTACCAGATTAAATGGCGTAAGTTCCACGAAAATATGTATTATATATGGGAAATTTTGTTTTGAAAACATGGCTTTAAAAGACGTGCAATATGAAATGACGTTTTGTAAAAATATAAAATCCGCTTCTGCACCCAAATATTTGGCCCTTACTGACGAATATCTTAACACTTCAGTGTGAAATGTATCGTTGCTTAACTTTCGGAAGTGGGAGAGGAAGGAAACTGCGGTACATTATTTTCAGACCAATAAAATTCTGTTCCTCAGTAGCCTATGGAATACGACGGACTTCTGGTACAGGTATTTGTGTCACTCTCGCATTGCCGAACGCACGTGCAGAAAGTTAGCGACAGGCTACTCCGACATGTTAGAAGGTTTCACTAAAATGCTGTAACAGGATCCGTCAGCTACTTCAAGACGAGCTTTCCTTTCAAAAAAGTTACATAATTCCTTCTCCACCTGATAAAACTAACTTCGGCGAAATGTTCTAAACGAATCCTAGCTCATTCTCCACTAGGCTAAGATGTAAGTTTCGTGTCGCCCCTGCAGTGCAGTATCGGACATCACCGATAAAAGCGCAGGGTCACTGTATCATTCGTTGCTTGCTTGCAGTGTAGGCATAGTGTGGTACTCGGTTTCCGCGTTCCAACCCTTACATTTTTTAAATCAACGAACAGATTTCAAATAGGCTTAGTGCTACGTTTTTACACTTAAATATATTTGGGGAATTTAATTTTTGGTCTATGTCGGACAAAATTTACGAGAAAACTTCAAGTTATTTGACGTTTATGTGGGAATTTATCCATCTTATCATGGAAATTTCGCACCCACATGCATAGCGACAAGATGTGTAGTTCAGTTTCTAGAAAAATCCATGTAATACGCAGCTGTTAAACCAATCCCGAAAAACTATGGTCAAAGTAAGTAACAGACTAAAATTTACTCTGGCCGCAAACATCTGCTGAAAATAATTATTTACTGTTTCATGTGAATATTGCTCCACCAAAGAGTTAGAAATGCTTGTGCTGTAAAAACTCAGCGTATGCACTGAGCCTCACCATTTAACAAAATATAAAAAAAGCAACTTTACTCGTCAGTACTGCCATTTACAAAATTTTATACCGTCAGGGACATCTACAGCTGGCTAGCCAATCACTCAGCTCGATAAAGGTTACAGCTAGCTTAACTCGATAATGGTAAATACTCGACCTAGGATTCAGGCGACAGTTTTGCTCCAAATAACCACTGACACACGTCAATGAATTCCTCCTGCATAAGCACATATGTTTCTATCGACGACTGAGCAGATACCGCTCGCCCACCCTGCTGGCTGTTGACATTACACGCGACAGAATATACAATAAAACTTGAGTTCTCAACTACTATGCATGAATTACCGGTAAGATCGTGCGTCTACGTCACGAACAATTAAGAAATAGGTACAGTTTACAAAACGTGGCTCGTTAAAAGCGCAGTGGTTCCTGTATATGGAACATGTTGTTTGCATACTAAAAGGAAGCTGCGTATTGTCCACATAACCTTCTAGTTTGTATGATATCAAAGTCAGCGATCGATCTTGGTAATTGGGACTACGACATAGAAACTCAGTTGTAATTAATAATTAGATCAATTTCGAACTTCAAAGAATAAAGCAAAAGTTTATGTAACGCAGAGGTTCTTAACATTTTGTGATGTGGACTCCTTGGACAGTCGGCAGAAATCTACGGACCCCTTCGCAGAAAAATTTATTTAAACGCATAAAAGAAAATACATACATATAGAGTCTATATCTATGTACTGCAATCTATAATATAGATTTTTATCATTTATTGTGGAATGAAAGCCTAGATTTCGGTTAGGTGTTAGTGAAAATGAAGGTGTACCGTTGTTTGCCCATCCAAGTTCACAGACCTCCTGAAATCTAACCACGTAACTTCAGGGAGTTCGTAGACCGCAGGTTAAAAACGGCTGATGTAAAGGCAGTGACAGCATGAAAGCATGTCAAGTATGTCATGCATATAACATTTCAAAGTACAGGCTGAATACTGGAAAAAGCTGGGCCACGTAGAAAATTGATATAGAAGTGCGATTTTGTGATGTAACTAGAACCGAGTACGTAAAGTTGAAAGACAGAACATTCTACATAATTCTAAGGTTATATTATTCAAACATGTTACAGTTATCAAATGTTGGTGGCGCTGTTGTGCTTTCCCATAGACAATCACAGAAGTACTCAAGGGAAACTGTTTTTAAATTATTTGTGTAATTTCTAATCTGAGAATAGAACACTTTTTCGAGTTCCAAAGTTTCAGAAATCTAATACCCACTCTTTTACACATACCACGTAATCGTTTATTTCACTGCTGTTTCCTCTTCTTTCTTTTCCTAATTATCCAGTCTTTATGTCTATAGAGTTCTCAGCAGGTGTTTTACAACTGATGGAAAGAGTAGCTAATTTTTGGAAATTTATATCTATGTAAGAGTACACGAATTCCTTCTAAGTTTATGAAACTGTGCTTACGTACATCCTCCTCATATATATTCTTTGTAAGGAACTCAGCAGCGAAATGATTCTTCAGAAGCTGTGGTTGTTCTACTAGCTAAGAAACTCTGCTTCTTTTATGATAGCCGAAAGTTCAACACTGTGTTTAAAAGAGCTCGTCACTGAGTCTATCCTGAACAAGATATATCTATACCACACCCTCTAATACTGTTTCTTTAGGATGCAATTTACCATAAACCGCAAATCTAGCTTAGAAACCCTTAGCTGATTCATTCTTTCTATTTTAGACTAAATTTCCGAACACAGTAACTGTCTTCCCTCCCATGTGTGCCACATACAAAGCCAATCCCATTATTCTCGATTTCATGCATTCTCTCCCTCATATATATCCTTACACACAAGGTCAGGCCATTAAAACAATGAGGCTGCGCACAGCTCCTGGGATTCACGTGTCATCTCCAAAGGAAATAATGCGGTACATACAGCTGGAAATTATCCAGACCCGTAGCAAGCCGCACTCCGTTGTCCTGCAATAACGTCGAGCATTATATTTTTTAAACACGTTCGCAAAATTTCGAAAAGCGACTATTGGCTTCGTCATGTCTGTTTGTCTGTCCTTGTGTCCGCATGGAAAATCTCGGCTCCCACAGGACGGATTTTTAAGAAATTTCATATTGGAGGATTTTTCGAAAATGTGTCTAGAAAATTCAAGTTTCACTAAAATCTGACAAGAATAACGGGTACTTTACATGAAGACCAATGTAAATTTTTGAGCATCTCTTGCTCATTTCTTCTTAGAATGAGAAATGCTTCAGATTGACAGTTTATATTCAATAACTTTCTTTCTAAAACCTCTCCTTTAATGAGGTAATGTGGAAAAATACTGTAGAGCCGGACAGGACAATGTGCCGAATGCGCAATGCATGCTGCATACCTAAGACTACAATACACACGCAGAAAGTATAGCACTTACTGCCTTTCCACCGAACAACGGCTGCACGAACGCACCGCGATGTTACGTTATAGTACATTGCCTACCTTGTTTATGCAACTTTTCAACTTGCGGTATCATTCGTGATGAAAGGAAAACTGAAAAAATTAAATCCCAAATTTCTTGTGACATTGAACACTTCTGTCTCCAAGACCCTTCTATTTGTTACACGATGGCAGAGTTACTAAGGGGTATTCAGACAAAATGGTTTTAGTAGCTGCTTCGAGGCCCGGAAAGCTTGCATTGTGCAGTCTGAAGTTTCCGATGGAAGTCGTTGGAAGGTGTAACATATAGAAACAATAATCTAATTAAAGAGGAAAATAATGAAACCAGTCGGGTTATTTTACAATCACAAATTTATATGCACTGTGTTAAATGTCTATTGTTTCTTCTTTCTCATTTGGATCTCTTACGACTTTTTAACACATTGCATCTGTTTACCTTGCTACTGTCGTTCAGTGTAACGTGGGGGGATGCGTAAAATTGGCATATAGTTGTAAATAACAGGATAATTAGCTATCCGAGAAGGTAAAGTACAGAGATTAAGAGTCTTACTGAAGTGATAGTAAAGTAACATAAAGATTCCTAATGATGGGAAGGCAGAAAACCACTACAGTCGCCATGACAGTATATCTGTCCATCGACCAGAGCATAAGACGTCTGTTACTTCAGCAGTTAGCGGTTACTTAAGTACCAAGGAGGTCTAAACTAATTTTGGGAAGATTCGTCCTTCAGCCTATATGAATAAAATAATTTGTGTGTGTGTGTTTATATTTCTTGTATACTTTGTGCAATTTGTGTAAAATGTGCCAATCTGCATTCATGTTTTTGTGTCTAGCATGACAGACAGGATAAATTTCAGGTACAACGCAAGTCTGTCCATATCAACCCGCTTTCAGCAAAACATAAGATGGAACATTATTCCCTGTACTCACTCAAGTACAATACCATGAAAATGTGTGGGGGAATGGAGATAGACTCTAATTCCACTTAGTCTTACTATCGGCACTGTCTGATTATCGGTGGTCAGCTACACAATCCGGCCTCATTTGCTCCCCGGGAATAAACACTCGGTAAGCGTTGGTTAGCACACCAGAGGGGCCTCAGACCCGGTTTGGATTTGGTGAAGAATTAGATAATTCTAGATTTCAGGTTTCCGCTGCGAAGTAGAAGAGAATTCCGTTCTTCTGCGTTATTACGCAACGTGAAGTTATAATTCCTTACCGATGTTTCGGAAAAACGTATCGATCCATCTTCAAGGGTCAACAATCCAAGAAGGATTGAAACATCGGAAATGAGTTACCACTACACGTTGCGTAAGAGCCCAGAAGAGCGCAGTTCCCAATAAAATAATTTGTGACGTTGCCTGAAGCCTAACACAGATCCTTCCATCTTCCAGCACGTTCCCAAATCGCTATAGGCTACTAAGCTGTCCCGTGCCTCCTAAAACAGATACTAATATTTTAATAATACATTATTAGATAATTTAATCCATAAAGTACAAAATAAAGTTACATTAATTTATGGAATTTTTATACCAAATTGAACCTGCTCCATTTATGAATTTTTTTTCTAATTACATTCCCATTTCTTGCATTGTGGTCCTTTTCAGTTGCCATAAACGAAAAACCAAGAAAAGAATTATGAGCTAATTATAATATCAACTGATATGTTTTCAAATAATGGCGTTAAGGAAGCAAAAGTAAGAATTACATTTTTTAAACAATAAGCCTTACTTTAAGTTAACTATTTATTTATTTAAATACATTACCCAAGCGCCAGAAACCGAGAAAGAATGAGGATGAACAGCGTAATTGTATTAGGATGATTATGGAGAGAAAGGTGCGATATATACAGGGGCCTGTGTAACTCATGGCCATTTTGCCTAATTCGAGTGGTTAGTGACAGCAAATATAGCCCCACAGTACTCTTCCTCAAAATAGAGACTTTAATCCGGCCCGTCCTAAATCAAAGAGAGGGAGTAACTATCTTCACACTACCGTACTGCAGTTGATTCATCAGAAAGGTTATGGGTTTTGTCAGCCTGCCCGCCATGAAAGACGCGGTCTGAGTTACGAAAAACTTTCTTAGTACAATGTTATGCTTCACCCTCTATCACCGTCTAACTTGCAATGACGTCACTACATAAAAAAATTAGAGGAAATTCAATGAGATGGTGGAGCAGGTGGCGCTGCTGCCTGGAAGTGATAACATCCTGTCGATGCGATTTATAGTCATCCCCATCAGAGTGCAGTAACGGACTACAGTACGTAATTACAACAAAAGCAGTACAGCCGTGCAAGGAGAAAGTTCGACATTTCTGAGTAAAATTCAGAAAGACTGAGAAAAGTGGTAAGGAGTTTAGTTTGATAGATTCTGCGATATAATACTTCTAACTGGCTCATCCAAATAGTCTGAGTAATACATTAGGGCCTACAAGTACTGGTTTATTAACAATGTGAGACCAGTCTGTGAACGAAATATTGATAAATATGTAGACGTGTAAATGCATTGTCATATGTCACAGATATTTTCAAACGCTTATGTTTTTGAGATATTTCACGACATTTTATAGAATACGATAAAGTTTTGGGTAGTTGAAACTGTAAGAAAAAAGATATTTTGAGTCAGCCGTTTCGAGTATTGGGTGAGTTAGATAAATTTCCGGGTTGTGTATTTTTTTATCTGAGCCGATTAAACATTTTCAGGTAGGCCTTTATATACGAGTGCAGTCGAAAACGGGCCTTTAGGTAACCTAATCGCGATAACATATTGATTCTTTGTTCAGCAGGAACGAGTAGTCTATTTCCTCTATTACATAATAAGTATTGATTATTGAAATTTACAGCGAACTGTGAAGGATTAACGGGCCGGCCACTGGTCCTTTATGGAGATATTACCTCGATATTCGGCGGGTGGGCCGATAAATGAGAAAACGTATTCAATGAGGAAGATAATTAACAGTAAAGCAATCCCTACACAGGCCTGGAGAGGCCCCTAGGGTAGCACGTGATTGAGGTTCCCAGAATTTCTAGAAAATCGGCCCATAAATGTGGCAAGGTCGTCAGCCCTTCGCACCGGCCGCGAGGACGATACGCACAGTAGATCGACTTAGACTTGAATAGGGTAAACACCAAAGTGAAACCAGGCGCTTTACTGTCTAGTTTAACATACTGAACTCTCAACCATATGTCCGAAGCAGAATTAAGATTCAGTTAATATCCTAACTGAACAAATTATTACGGAAGATGTATCAGCACGGTTTTTGCAGAGTCTGTTTGTAAGGACACTGTATTAAATCGAGTCACTTGCTTTCCGCCTCATAAATTTACACAGTCACCAATATAATATAGAAGATTACAATTGAAATTATTCCAGAAATAAGATGGAAAATGCGACATTTACATGCAAACTTGTGTTTAAATATTAGGCTTATGCTTATTAAACGTACAACATTATTTCGACATTACTTTTGAAAGTGTATTTTTAAGTACTTGATAAATAAAAAAGCTGAGAATGCAGCAAAAAGACTGCTACAGGAACTGCGTTTGAGAATATTTTCAACAGTAGCCCGCACAGTAAAACTGACGCAAGAGCAAACTTCAGTCTGGTGGAAGCTTCGTCATTGTGCTGTTTAATTCAATTTCATCACCTCGTGCTTCGTCATGCCGTTGAAGGTTTTTCTGGATGAGAGGGAAGTGAATCGATACCTTCTCTGAGCCCACACCAAAATATAAGAGTACTTACCAAATTGCACGTTGATATTTATTTTAGGAGCAAATTCACGGAAAATCTCACGAAGCAGACTCCATACAGAGGTAATTAGAGTGGAGTGTATGTACTTGTCTAACACAACTTTATTTGATGGTAGAGGTATATCTAGCATTTACTGCATAAGGTAGAACTAAATGTTTCGGCGCTTTTACAATGGCCATCTTCAGGTTGTACATGAAATACTTAGTAAGTCGTTATACGAGACTTAATATTGGTTGTATACAGTGGGGAGGTAGGAGATGAGGTGGACACGAAATCTCGTATGTGTCATGGAGGTTGGGAGGGGTGGGTACTGGAGTTTCTGCTGTTATACTTATGTATATCTGAATTTATAACAGACAGGGAATAGAACACTTTAGAATTTAATAAATACATAACACCTTTGAACACAATTTCCAATGCTAAACATCTGCAGCTCCTGGAAATAGCCTCACGTAGTTTCAAACACGCACACGCAATTTAGTATATGCATTTTATACAAGCAATCGAAATATCAAACTTTCAATTATGTATTTGGAAGAGATGGGCAGTCAAAAAAATGTATCCGAACTTTCTCGCTTGTGTAAATGAACTGACGGGGCACGACTGGGCAACTGATAACACAAAAATAACCCAGAGAGCAGATCGTTAACATTTCACGGTAAATATTGAGAGCAAATGCTATACAGTATCGTGTACAAGTGGATTATGAAATAGCCCTAAACGAAACTTCTGCTGCAGCGCATAAGCAAAAGTCTTGTTTGCCTTATCTATGACGTGGCTTATACTCGCTGAAACAAATTCACGGAGGATTCTATGTTTTAAGAACTGTCTTCATCAACTACATGAAAGTGTTTACTCATAGCCAACCTCGAAGAATCCATCATGTCCGATTTCAAACACGTGTCAACGCAACACCTTGAAGTTTGCGGTACTGAAGGAAATCTAAACACTGGAGTCCGAATTACTTTGTTAATTCAAGTACTGTTATCCAAACACATTTTTCAGAACATTTCAAATTTTCAGAGTTCAAATAGCGGCCACTTGATGATAGAAGCTTCTGCAGAACCAAAGTAAACTTTACCCAACAACGTGTGGACTTCGACACTGGAGTGCAGCGCCGAGAGTAATTCGACGTTGGCCTATAAGAATTTATATTATGCCACGTAACTATTCCAAAATTGTGGAAGCAGAAAATCATTTAACTAACCAATAAGGGCAAGCCTTACACTGCGCCCAAAAAATTTCCGAGATTAAAATGTATGAGACAGTTCAATGAATTTATTACACTTGCCTTCAGGTTTTTATATTCGTAGTTCCGTGCATCGTAATTCTAGGTTAAAGAAATCCAACAAGATGCAACAGTATGCAGATATTTATTACCGCTAAATTACTCTACATATTTCGGACGTCCATCGCGCCCATCATCAGGAGTACATAAAAGTGTAGTTGCAGCCTCTGGTACAGACCAAATAAAGACTGATTGGAGACAGTCAGTCCCCAGTCAGTCCTTATTTGGTCACGTTTGAGGAAGCTTGC
>Ga0136643_10018535_pt1 | contig 10501 bp, 11 predicted proteins | sample TergutLab28metaG_FD_96883 | JGI IMG/M metagenome (GOLD analysis project Ga0136643, IMG submission 96883) | Labiotermes labralis P1 segment gut microbial communities from Petit-Saut dam, French Guiana - Lab288 P1 (version 3) (version 3) | ecosystem: Host-associated > Arthropoda: Insects >... | reverse complement strand
GGCCTTGTTGCTTGCAATGATATTGATGGCCTGATGCAAACACTCAGTATTAATCACAATCCTCTGGACTGGCGACTCTTTACAGACTCGTCTAAGTTCAGTCTCAAAGCAGTTCTCCTTCACCATGGCAACACCCTACCTTCTATTCCTGTTGGTCATTCAGTGCATAATAAGGTGTCGTATGAGAACGTAAACATTCTGATGGACACCATTAATTATGATAAATCAAATGGCAAATCTGTGGTGACCTAAAAGTGATTGCCTTACTACTTGGACTACAACAAGGATTCAAAAAATATTGCTGCTTCATTTGTGAATGGGACAGCAGAGCTCGGTCTCTTCATTACTCAAGAAAGGATTGCCCTGCCAGAAAATCTCTGGAACCAGGAATCATGAATGTGGAAAATCAACCACTAGCAGAACTGAGTAAAATGTTGTTGCCATCCATACATTTAAAGCTCGCTCTGATGAAAAATTTTGTAAAGGCCATGAACCAAGAAGAAGTTGCCTTTACTTACTTATGAGAAAAGTTCCCCAGACTAAGCGAGGCAAAACTGAAAGAAGGTATTTTCATTGGTCCACAGATATGAGACCTTATCAAGGACGAATACCCTGACACTCTCCTTCAAGGCAACGAAAAGGCCGCTTGGGACAGTTTTAAATTTGTAGTAAAAGGATTTTTGGGAAACAAAAGGGCTCAAAACTATGAGGAGCTTGTAAACAACCTTTTGCAGAGCTACCAGAAATTAGGCTCACACATGTCACTAAAAAATACACTTCCTTCACTCGCATTTGGATTTTTTTCCCGGAGAATTAATGTGCAGTGGGTGATGAACATGAAGAACGTTTCGATCAACACATTTCTTCAATGGAGAAGGGATATCAAGGGAAATGGAACTGTGCTATGCTCGCCGACTACTGCTGGACTTTGGCAAGGGATGTCCCTATCATGGAATGCAAGCGACAGGCAAAACGAAAAAAAATATATATGATTTTGTTTGTGTTAAATAATGAACTTACATGAAAAAAGACTGTGCAGATGTTCAATTTACGTTGTAAATATTATCTCTAAACAGAATAAGTCTACTAAACACATTCTTCTCCAATGAATAGTATTTAGTTTTTTATTTAAACCGCCGTTCCTTATAATATTTCAACATATTTCATAAAATATCATAGTGTAGCATAATTCTAAAACTAGAGCCAAGTAATCTTTTTTATGTCCCTTTTCTAGCCTCATAGATGCAAACAAATAAATTAATAACATAATCATCACACATACAAAATTTTTTTTTGAAATTTGTTGTCCAATGTAATCAAATATATCACAGTTTTCACTGCTTATTATGATAGAAAATATACCAGCTTATTGCATGTGATTGCATTTTGTAATAACAATATTTTAGTTAGTTATGCCCCTTTAACACACACACACACACAAAAACATGTATATGTAACTGGCTTCATTGGGTTTTAAAACTGGTGTTGCCCCCTGAGGATGACAGTCCACTGCAAAACCTTTTAGGTGAGGCGACTGTACCCATATACATTGCATGTGCACATGGTTGGATTTATAATAAGAAACATATTGTATTGCATGGAATGTGTGACATTAAAAATCAGGTTAGAGGTGTTTTCACTGGTGACTAGCAGGATCTTCAGTGGCCGGACACGACGTTGTCGGGTTTGGGAATGTCAACACCAACCTTGAGCAAGGACTTGCCTGTATTGATTGCTGTGCCTGAATGTAGTTAAATTATGTATCTTGTTAGACTAATAGTCTGTTATTTCTAATGTGGGAGTCACTTTGTATTGTTTCGCTCTTCCAGGGATTTTTTGTGTCAGAAGGTGCTAATGAGGGCTCTCTGTGTGATCGGATGTGCAGAAATGTGGTTGGAATTCAGTGTTTTTGTGCCTCCATTGTCATGGTTTGATGTAAGAAGAGATGCACCTGTTTGTTGTGTGTACATAGTTGCTGTCAAATCCCGTTGTCCTGAGTTTGACCCTGTAAGGGAGCAGTGGACATGGACTGCCAGTCATCACACATGCATGACGTGGTTTAATGCGGACAGTGAACTGCACTTTGCCTGCCATTCTAACCAACAGACTGATGATTTTGCAATACCCTGCAAGTGTGTGTGCTCGACATTATGTCTGCTATATACGGTAGTGTTTGGAAGTGTTATGTTTGTTCAACAGGATATTTCCGTTAGTGTCGCAGGCCTGATAAATATAAAGTCTGACTGACATATTAAGGTCTGACTTGCATATCAAGCATTCTGTGTTAGATAAAACTTCTAGGGATGAGACATAATATGTTTTATATGAAGACCCAGTCTGTACCACACAGTAAACACATTGTCATGGTTATAAAAATGGATCAGTTAATGATGTATAGGGAAATAATTGCTGTTTGTCCTCAGATTCACACAAAACACATAAATACACTGTGTGGGCAGAACGTAGAATTATTGAATGTTAAACTGGCGGTATGAAAAGTGATGACTGGGCTTTGAAGGGATGATATCTTCAGTATGTTCCAGTTTTAGTCTCCATGTGTTTTTTAATTAGCAGGACTCTCAAACTAAATACGCACATTTTACTCACTTGCATTCTGTGTTTCAAGTTATCATCAAATGATGGATGTCTTTTTTACACCATATAATGGCATTTCAGAGGAATGTGCTGCCCCCATCTTCAGAGTGAGTGAATTCATAGATGTGGAAGTGAATGGTTTTAGACAAGTTTGAAGGAATTTTGTCCAGTCACAGCTATGAAAGGTGGAAGAGTCTTGATGTAGAATTTCATAACTAACCAACTTGCTCGTGGAGCACAGTCCTTCTTGAGACACTAACCTGTTCTCAGCTAGTCAAGAAATTCCATGTACTTTATGGAACCTCTCTTCTATGTCTAGGTCTTCCAATTCGCCATTTCCCTCAGTTTTTCCAATGATAACCCTGTATGCACTTCTCATCTCCCCTGCCCCATACATGCTACATACCCTGCCTATCTCATTGTTCTTGATTTGATCACCCGAACAATATTGGGTGAGGAGTACAGATCATTAAGCTCTTCATTTTGTAGTCTTCTCCAATCCCATTACCTTGTCCTTCTTAGGCCCAAATATTCTCCTCAGCACCCTTTTCTCAAACACCTTCAGCCTACATTCCTCCCTCAATGTGACAGACCAAGTTTCACACCCATACAAAACAACAGGCAAAATTATACTAGACTGTCATTCCCAACTGTTGGTTTGTAAATATGCTGTCTCCCAAATTTTGTATCAAAATCTCATAAAATAATTTTCATATGGTACTTAGGAATGACTGAAAACCTGCTCTTATTTGTCATAAGAGCCATCCTTCAAGTCATCACTTTTCTCCTCACTTGGGTGCTCTTGTAACTGCTGATGCTATTCTGTAGTGTACAAAAAATCTTCTTCCCAATTGATGATTTTTCATTTCCTTTTCCACAGAAAAAATTATAATCCCGTGCTCTTACTGTGCCCCTTTGTCCCACCTAGCCTCCTGCACACCCACTAAATCTAATTTGTATCTCGCTACTTCCCTGGCTGCTGCTGTAAGTGAACCTGCCCTATACAGGCTCCCAACATTCCATGTACCAAATCTCATGTCCCTTGTCCATTGCTTAGGTCATACTAAAGGATCAATCCAAGCCTGAGGCAACTGTGAATGTTTTGTAACATGGCACTTTATTACAGTGAGGAGTCGTCAACACGTCACCCAACCCCCAAGCTTGAGGACCACCCATTGTCGGCTGTCTGTGACTGCTTATTCAATATATTCACAGCTACCCTCCATCTTGGAGGCTGTTCCTCCATTTTCAATCTGAGGACGCACTGTGCCATGGTGACAGGTACCGCTTTAACATGGGATGTAGAATTATATACTTCACAAAATTTTTAAATGGCCATTTGTGTCCAGGTCTTCCATATTGTTCCTTCCATTCAGGTTCTGCAGATTGCACACAGGAAGTTACAAAAATACATTTATTTAACAGTACAAAGAAATACTTTTATCAGAAACAATTTAAACACAAATTACGAAAAACAGTCACAAAAATGAATACATAAACCCCAGCATACACAACATACAAAATATAACAGGTATAGTACAAGGAAAGATACAACTGCATCACAGCAATGCCTGATCACCTTTTTGTTCACAATTTTAAATACTGCTGATTAGAAAGTACAAATAATCTCAAGAAAAGGAAGGAATGTTGTTTACTTGCAGCTAAAATAAAATAAAAACCCTTACCATGGCAATCTTGCAAGTGAGCGCCTCCACCTGCATGCTTCTGCACCTTCTGCATCATATCATAATGGTTATTAGAACTTAGCTGCGACTTTGAAAGTATTTGTGTTTGTAGTGCAAAAACTCTGAATGACACTTAACAAAACACCATTTCCCAACAGTATAGGACTGTATTGTTTACAGTGTTGGTAACACAGCAAGCAAACAAAGAAATATTTAATACAATCCTGTAGTGTACACAGACGGTGTTTTATTAATTTTCATATCTGCAGCTCTTTGTACTGCCATGACTTGTAATACTGCAGTATATACAAAAATACTAAAAATCTGATTTCTGTACAATTAAGGTGGATCAGAAACCCAGTCTTTCTCTGTATCGTTGTTTTGAAGTACCCTGAATATGTTCATGCCCTTGGTCTGACATTCTTTATGTCAAAAAGCTTGCGTACAAAATAAACTTGCAGCACGGTAGTGAAAGTGATGACAAGGATCTGGACGACAGACCAGTTCTGTACATAGCGGTTGTTGTCCTCCAGCAGATTGAAATCCCACGTTTCCCTTCCTCTGGTATGGTGCTGATACTGCAGCATCTCATTGATGTTGCGTTCTACTCCTTTAATGGACTCCTAATGGAATGAACAAAATTCCAGTCTCACTGACGAGGATCGATAATATTGATGATTCAGTTCTTCTGGGATGTGATGCTGTGTTTTGGGTGTGGGGTTACTGGGGTGTCAAAGGATCATGGCACTTTTAACTTCAGGGTCAAGCAGTTCAAGAGCTGGACTGCCTGACCCTGAAGATAAAGGTACCATGATCCTTTGCAACTTCAGAACTACTCTCCCAATGACACATCATCACATCCCAGTTGCATGAATCTGCAGCAACACAGATGCAACAACTTCATGTCTCACAATAATACCTCAACTATGGTGCAACATAAATGTCGGCAAGTAAAACAAATTCAGTTTTGTGGGGGGGGGGGGGGCTTCAGGTCTTCTGGGATTTGACACTGGGATGTTGGTTAAGATGTGCACAACCTTTGTAAGGACATAGTGCCTTCAAATATGTCACTGTCGCAGTGTCCTATCCCAGAAGACCCAAACCCTCAGAAACAATGCCGTGAGAACCTCAGATCTCATAAACTGAATTTCATCTTGTTCATTAACAGCATAAAGGAACAAAGAGTTTTATGATTGCCAATGTTACCAATCGTACATGATTATAATAGCTGTTTGGTCCTTTGCAGGAGTAAGTCTGAGTGTAGTGATAAATTACAACTGACAAATGTGGCAGGTTCTTCTGCAACAGTACCAAATTATTTAAAAAGAAAGCCAGAATTTGATGTCAGAAGGAAGATAACTACAAAACCACATGCCAAAGAGAAACAGAAAATTGCACCAATTTCTTCCATGAGACTTGGAAGTGTGTCATCCCCGTTGTGTGTGTGAAAATTGGAAAGGGTATGTAGTCAAACACAACTATGTCAATTAAGATGTTTAATGACTATACTAAACTACATGTTTCAGCCTTTATAAGGGACCGTACATCCAAGGTCATTTTCAGGCCTTCCCCGCAACAAGACCCCAATTAAGAGGAAGGAAGAGGAACATACCAGCACACCAAGAAACTTCAAATTCGACACTAGCCACCAGTCCCTATCGTGCCTCTAGTCAGAGCATACCACCGCTTATAGAAATTACATTACGCAATAAGGCCCGTATGTAGAGATCTCTGCATCATGTGTGTGCACAATGTATATAGTAGGACCTTAAGGTCTCTTGATGACAACCTGAAGATGGCCAGTAAAGGCCGAAACATGTCGTCTAGTGTAGTCATTAAAACATCTTAATTGACATAGTTGTGTTTGACTACATAGCCTTTCCAATTTCCTTCCATGAGCTTGAAGCCTTAAAAATCCCTACAGATGGCAGAACCAGAATACTATCAACAATTTTGAAACCTGCCCAAAACGAAGCTGAAGAAAATGTAACATATCAGTACATCTTGTTTTTTAAATTTTTTTTCAATCATTCATCACGCTTTTCTTTTACTGAAGTGACGGAAAATTAATCTGCTGAAGACACAATTCAACTTTATGAAGGCACACTTACCGTAAAATTCTCTACACTAAGGTTTAATTCCTCTACTTCCTTGGTAAATTTATCCCACTGGTCATACCTGTTGACAAGAGAATAGCAATATGTAAGCAGATACTCTTAAATTGAAACTCGCATGGTGTGGGGAGCAGTCATAGCTAAGACAGTACAGCGACTACAATATGGATTTGCATTGAAAATATTTGGGTATTATCTTCTCAACACAGCCATATTTTTAATGTACTTCAATAGTTGCATAAAGTACAATAATATATATTCTATTTTGATGGACTGAACAGTGCATGACATGGTTCAACCTCTGTAGGCCATCTTTGGGTGCAGTTTTTTTTTGGTGGGGGGGTTCTTAACGTACAAAAATATTAGTTGTGATTGTGGGTTTTTATGTGTTGTGGTTTGTTCATTCTTGAAGACTCGACTATGGGATGACAATCAAGGGTTCAATGCCCAACAAGGGCAAGAGATTTTTGTCTTCTGTAAAATGTCCAGACCAGCTCTGCGGCCCATCCAACCTCCTATTCAATGGGTACAAGATCTTTCCCAGCCATAAAATGGACAGGATGTGAAGCTGACCTCCACCTAATGACAAGGTTAAGAATGAGTGGAGCTATGCCTCTACTTCCCTGTAAGCATTTTCCATTTTAGCTTTACCTCTAATAAATAAATTACAGTCAGTTGCAAACCATGAGAAAAATTTATCAAAATATTAGTTCAGAGGCCTATGTTGTGTGTGGTACACATTACTTTTACAGACTTCATGCAGGTATATTACTTTATGTGACATTTGGCACCATTCGGCCATTTGTCAACCTACCGCCCACAGCACATGTTGATGCCTTACTGTGCCTACAGCTATACAGAGTAGGGTCTGAACTTTTACACAAACTCTTTAACATTTCCATTTCACTCCCCCTTTTACATAAGATTCACTGGCTGCAGTTTAAAACTGTGTTGAATTGAATTTAAATATTAAGATACACAGAACTATATTTTTGCCTGTTGTTTTGTTTGAGTGTGAAACTTGGTCACTGACATTGATAGGCTGAGGGTGTTTGAGAATAGGATGTAGAGGAGAATATTTGGGCCTAAGATGGATGAGGTATTATATATTTATTTATTTACTGCAATTGGGTTGTTACCCGGTGGCAATGGTTATTTTACATGTAAACAAAACACGAAATTGGTTACTACTAGATTTAAGTCTGGAGGGCTACATGAGAAGCATGTAGTGGCAACTTGGAATCTTGGGAACCGTCTGAGCGTTTGCTTATAGACACAGGGAAACCAAGAAAAACCTGTGTCAAGATGGCCAACAGGAGAGTGGAGAAAACTACATCATGATGAGCTTAATGATCTGTACTCCTCACACAATATTGTACAAGTGATAAAATCAAGAATAATGAGATGGGCGGGGAATGTAGCACGTATGGGGGAGGGGAGAAGCGTGTACAGTGTTTTGGTGGGGAAACCTGAGGGTAAGAGACCACTTGGGAGAGCCAGGTGTGGATGGGAGGATAGTATTAACATGGATCTTCAGGAAGTGGGATGTGAGGGTATGGACTGGATCGAGCTGGCTAAGGATAGGGACAGGTGGCGGGCACTTGTGAATGTGGTAATGAACCTTTGGGTACCATAAAATGCAGGAAATTTCTTGACTAGCTGAGAACCGGTTAGCTTCTCTAAAGAGACTCTACTCCATGGAATAAGTTAGTAAGTAAGTAAGTAAGTAAGTAAGATGAATGGAATTTAATGTACCTGATGACAGTAAGGTAGAGATTGACAAGTTTTGCTGCAAATCTGGAGAACTGATTATCAATGCACACACTATAGTAGCCTCCTGCTGAAGACTGGTCCTGATAATCCGCATTTGGCCGCCACTGATACGGATGCACAATCTGTCCATTGGGGTGTCTCACAGCAAAACCAGCCATGCCATCACCCCCTCTCAATACCTGAAAGAGAGCACTGCAAATATTTTCTCAGACTGTACATTAACTGTGGTTCCCACTGCTGTAGCATTGGCCACAGTCTGGCAAGCCCCTTGTGCAACAATATACACATGCTCACTGGTGGTGATGCACAGAAAAAGGTTTGTTAAAAAATCACCATTCAGCACATAAGTTATTTTTTGGGCCTTGTGCAATATGCAGTATTGCTTGTGACGTCACTCATTAAATAAAATGTGAATATCCATTTAAATAAATCACCATACATTGTTATCACTTGATTTTGATCTCTATGCCACATCTGAAAAAGTCTGAATCACCACTGAAAACTCAGGGCACTATTTCAGCGACTACAAACAATGTATGTGGGCTGGGACAGCTCAGTCCGTATAGTGACTCGCTACGGGATGGACGGTCCGGGGATCGAATCTCGGTGGGAGCGTGATTTTCCGCGGCCATCCACACAGGCCCTATAGAGTAAGTACCGGTTTTTTACCGATGGCAAAGCAGCCAGGGCGTCGCGTTGGCCGCTCATACCCACTAACGCCGATGTTACAGAAAGATTAGAGCAATTACAACTGTAGAAAGCCAACAAATGCACAATTCTACAGTCAGTGTATTCTCTCTATTACTTAGCTCCTACTTGTTTTGGTGTTGTCATCATCTTCAGGGAGCTTACACCAAAATTTCATTAGAATTTACAGCAATAAACAGTTTACAATAAACATGTATTTGTTGTGATGTCAGCAGTGCAGATGTTGAGTAAATTATTATAATCATTATAATAATTTAATGTCATTTAATGTGCAATATATGATGAGGTCTTATCATGGAATGAGATTTCAAACCAGAACGTAGAAACGGCGTTTAATGTTTAACATTCACTACTCACACTGCAGATTGGGGCATACAGAGAAAAAGACCGACGGATCTACTTTGTACAATGACATGTGTTACGTAAAACTGTAAACATATGCTGTTATTTATTATAACAGAGGTATACAGCAATTGCACAAAAGTTCAAACACACGAATTATGTGGGTGCAGCGATAGGCTATATTTAATATTGGTCTTTCTTATATCGGTGAACTTTTTAATTCAACAAATATTAAACACTTACCTGAAAGCTCACGTAAAATGTTGCGCCGGGATTTACATATTGGAAGTAACAATCTTCCTTTCCTGGATCAATGTGGACTTTATAGTCCATGGCAACAGCAGGTAAAGATTCGTACCATGGGACTGTTGTTTCGCTATCGCAGATCTGTAGAAAAAGGAATGTTGACAGCACAATAACCAACGTGGCACACCATACAGCCATCTTTGGCGTATACCTGTACACTGGACCACTAACACATAGGTGGGAGAAATCAGCTGTCACCCCGGCGCGAATTTTGAAATTTATTTGCGGGACTACGGGCGTTGTCAACCTGTGTGTGTGTGTGTGTGTGTGTGTGTGTGTGTGTGTGTGTTTACGAATATCAGCTCGTTTGATTTCGTGAATTTTTCTGAAATAATATTGTCCTTGCGGTCTCAATATTACTACGTCCCCTCACGAAATTCCTGCCACCATCAGATTATTGTGTAGAGTTAAAACCCATATTCTGTAAAATTCTCAGTAGGGATTCTTTGCAACTAACAAATCCCACAGCTCCTCTCATGCCACAAATAACCATGTTGTGGTAAATTTCCCCTAGCATTGGATAAAAATTGTGTCCCGCAGGGCATCATTATTGGAATCATCCAAATCAGTCACTGTCTCCTTACACTGGTAATCCCTGCCTGGAGATGGAGTTTTACTGTAAAGATTTTTCCTTGCTACCGCGTAGAGGTTGTAAGACCTTGACGAATGGTGGCGGGGCTTGTGTGTTTCAATAATCCACCAAGCTATCCTGGCAGACAGTCCCATGCCAGGCGGATTGGTGGTGAGAAGCCGGACGAAGTAGCAGCCCCGCGATCCTCCAGGATTATTTGGGATAGGGCGTACGGCCAACAACTCTACCTTGTAAAACCTAAATTGTTTTGAACCCCCCCAAAAAAAATATAAGAAGAGGCCATGACCCGAATACAGGCCGAAGCGCCCCCCCCCCCCCGGAAATGGGGGGGGGAATTTTCCCTTAAAATTTTTTTTTCGGTTTTTCGGAGGGAAAACCAATCCTTT
>Ga0136643_10018533_pt1 | contig 10502 bp, 4 predicted proteins | sample TergutLab28metaG_FD_96883 | JGI IMG/M metagenome (GOLD analysis project Ga0136643, IMG submission 96883) | Labiotermes labralis P1 segment gut microbial communities from Petit-Saut dam, French Guiana - Lab288 P1 (version 3) (version 3) | ecosystem: Host-associated > Arthropoda: Insects >... | reverse complement strand
CTGAACGTTCTACAAGGCAACTCTGGTTACCCATTTTAACCTATTTCTGAACGTTCTACAAGGGAACTCTGGTTACCCATTTTAACCTATTTCCGAACGTTCTACAAGGCAACGCTGGTTACCCATTTTAACCTATTTCCGAACGTTCTACACGGCAAATCTCGTGACCCATTTCAACCTATCTTCTAGTAAGCTGTCCGGACGGAAATAAGAGACCAGCTTCCGCCTATTTAATTCGCAAAGCGGTTTCTTTCCCCGCAGGAATAAATAGGTCTGAGCGTGAAGTTAGCCACTCGCCTCCCGACTAGTGCCAAGGATGAGAATATGTGGATTTATACCTCCAATCCCACATATACCTTCATGGCATGTGTGGGAAATTACCTTTACATAAGCCTGTCATTCACTAAAGCATAGAAAAATAAGATACAAAATGAACAGTACTGCCAACATACGCGAATCCAATGTTCTCATTGTCCTATCGAATAACGCCCGTATTCTGTAAAGCAACTCTTCGGGCTGTGTGTGCGTTTCTCTGCTTTCAAGCGCGTTGGAACAATAAAAATATTTTTTGTCTTCACTTTTTTATTTAACAACGCTCTTTCGCCAATTTTATAACACCCAAACAACGGCCTTTAACAGTACTGCAATAAACAGGAAGATAAAGGAGAAGAAGAATAAGAAGAAACACGAGGGCTACAGTCCAGGTAGTTTGCATATGGTTACGAGTTGCTAAACTCTTGAAACAAAGAAGCAACTCCTCTCCATTATTAATTCCAATCAATCTATAATCGCCAATTAAACTTGTTATTATGTAAAACACAAGTCATATTTATGTGGTTTAATTTGTATTCCATTTGGTATATGTCCTATAAATCATATTCATTATGGAGTTCTATTAATTTGTCTTATGCCTTAACAACGATACGCAAGAATTATTATTTGTTAATTATCATATTCAAATGTCCCTTACACACAAACTTTTGTATTATCAACCTAATCAACACAACCCAAACGAGTTCTTTATTAATGTCTTCTTCTATTCTTCGTTATGAAATACGGTCTGCCTTCATTAGCAATATACTCCTTGAAGAGCTGACAATTATTCAGATCGACAAAAAAATTCTGCTCATTTTCAAAACCAAAAATATATTAGCATGTTCACTTTCTCCCGCCAATTAATCTAATTTATTTCCACAAGACCAATTTTTCATTGATATCCTTTTTAATATTATTCGCCCACTTACATCTTAGCCTCCATTGCCCTATTCCCTTAAATGTTTCTAACCGGAAATTTGCTTGTGTTCTTTGTCTTTCCTCTGAGTGCTACAGTCCCAACCAACCCATCTTCCTAAGTCCAATTTAATTCAAATTCTTTCTACTTTACGTGCAGTACGGTACATTTTCCTCGGCGTTCTCTTCCAAACATCCCAAAAATTTTGCAAATTACACGCGCACAGTGTAATGATATATGAAATTTTGAAGAGCAGCCTGATGTAGTGGCAGAGACGTTGTATTGTGTCAGTGGCGTGGTTGGTTCATGTAATATATGGGATGGAGACTGTTCTTCCTGAAATTTCACGCGTTTTCCCCCAGTTAGCCCAGCGAAATGCCGATAAAAAAAGTCTGCTATCACGTTTTGGATGATACCACATCTTTGAAACACCGTGTACTTCATTACTCACCAATAGTTCTATCATCGACACTACAGGCCAGGAGTGGTCAACTAGAAGAGCTTCGGATACCACGATTTAAAAGACAACTTAGGGAACAGTCATGCATTAATACAGCAAAATGCCGTTCCCTTATGCGCAGTCTTGATCCAAATACAGTAGATTAGATTTAGTCATGAGTCACCTTTCTGTATAAAATCTTTTATAACACCTTCAAGGTCAGCCTCTTACGCGCGTAAAAAAATATAAAGTTCACCCAAGAACAGGCCACGAAGGCCCAGACGGGAGTAGAGGTATAGCTTTACTCTTTCTTTAACCTGAGCGGTAGATAGGGTGGTCAACGCCACGCCCCGGCCGCTTTACCCCCGGGAAAGACCCGGTATCCATTGTATAGGAGGCTGGGTGGGCCTCAGAGCCGGTCTGGTCGGGTGCGGAAAATCTTTTTCCTCCCACCGGGATTCGATCCCCGGACGGTCCAACCCGTAGCCAGTCGTTACACCAACTGCGCTATCCCGGATCCCTCTTATGCGTGTAAGCAATCTAAAATATTACTTGTTTTTATGCAAACTGGGCAGTAGAAGCAACCAGCGACGTAGACGAGCCACGTTGGGGCCCCTTCTGCTAGAGTCTGAGTTACTGACGACGTCCTGGAAACCCGTAAAATAAATTAAAGTTTGGCAAAATGACAGGTGCGATCTTCCCACATTGTGTGTTCACTTCACAGGCCTATACCATTTAGAAGAATTGGTTGTGCAGCAACATATGGCCCGATTACCACTATAGGTGCGCTCACGGTTAGGGAAACTTACTGCCTGTATCAAGCTTCATCTGTTGGCGACCGCACAGTGCCGTGACCTTGATCGCTAGTGTGGTCATTGCTATAGTAACACGGTGAAGAATATGTGACCAGCTCTAGCCTGGAGGGTGGGCAAAATACCGGTTTTTAAGCAATGTTCGACAGCTAGTTTAACACGACTGATTACCTTGTGACTTCCCACCCTCCTAATCCCTCAATTTATATTACGTCACTCACAAGTTATTAAAATCTCTGAGCAAGTGTCAATTTTCCTTTTAGCCTCGAATCCAACCAATGAAGTCCGAGTATGATTGACAAGCGACACTCGATTCACATGCGCTATCTGAGGACTAACGACGTACTGATAACGCAACACGAGAAGTGATACACAAATATGCCTGGGGCAGGAATCGAATTTCGAACCCTCACCTCTGATAACAATGTCATAACCATCTATAACATTTCTCATGTCCTATATTGAAGAGTTGGGTAATTTGACGAAGGGGGGAAGGGTAATTTAACGGAGAGGGTGGGGTAATCTGAAGTGTAACCTATTACAAATAGAGCTTACATTTATCCAGAAAAGTCTTTCATACGCGAAATAGGTGGGTGGAGCAAGAGGGAGTTACAGATTGAAGGGAGACAAAAAAAAAAGAAGCCCTCACGAAATTTGAAAATATTATTGCTGATTGGTGAGTCAGCATGACCAAAGTGAGGTTAGAGATGAGGAATATAGGACGGTGGGGGACAGGTGTCAGCTTCGAACTGGCTCCTGTGCTTCTTGGTAGAGTCATCTAGCGTCGACAGAAAGAGTTATTCCGAAGGATGGGACAGAAAAAGAGTGCATATCTGCATGACGTATTTCATGATATTGTCCTAGAATATTTCCTGTTACCTTCAAATCATTCTTCCGATGCTCAACGACACTGTTCAACTGATAACGTAACGTAGGGTAGAGTGTGCATATTGTGTGTGAGGTCTGACGTTTTCATTGTGGTAGACAGTGAGAATTATGCTATAATGGGGTAAGAGAGTGTGTGGTCAGGTAGATAAGTATGGAAGTTTCGGGTGAATCTTCCACCTCCACCAGCAGGATATGTTAAGATCTTTCTCCCAGTTGGAAGAGAAAGAGCATAAAAATTTCCAACTAAAATGTTAATGTCCACGAAATTTCATGGAATAAATTTCGAGAGGAATATTCTGTGATTAATAAGACGTAATATACTTGCAAGGATTCAATTCTGATAGCCAATCATTTGAAGTAAATAACCACTTAAAGGACTGGCAACCTTCTAAGACTACTTAGCGATCTTCTTAGTCATTAACCAACTTAATGCACAAAGTCTTGTTTTATAATGAGTTTATTATATGCCTCTACATGTTTCGAGCACTGTTGTGCTCATCATCAGGAGGTCAAATTGTATTATACAGCATCTGGTATCGTCACACCTGTAGGCGGCTGTCCGGTTGACAGTAGTCCTCCCTCAACCTGTGCACCGGACGGCCACTTACAGGTGTGATGGTACCAGATGCTGTATAATACAATTTTGACCTCCTGATGATGAGCACATAGTGCTCGAAACATATAGAGGCATATAATGAACTTATTATAAAACAAGAATTTGTGCATTAAGTTTGTTAATTACTGAGACTATACTGAGAAGCACGGTCAGCAAAATTAAAAAAAAAAAAATAGAGATATTTCAAATTCCCATGAAAGGCGCTTTGTAAATAATAACTTGGGAAGCTTTTGGAAGGAAACAATAGTCGATTATAGTAAGATTCAAGCTATAAAATCCTCAAAACTCAAGCCGGATGCAATGTGTTCCTCCACAGAGCCACTAAAACCAACAAACCACACTAAAAGATCTTCTGATTCAAACGACCTCAATTGAGACATTATTTCAAGGCATTACCCCGGCAATTGCTTAGAAGAAGTAATGATTTTCTGGCACTGTATTGAAGACTGAAGACATTTCAATTTCGTTAGCAAGAAAATCGCGGGCCTTAAACGAACTCGCGTCCTGAAATATACGATTTAACCTTCTGTTGGGCTTGCTAGAAAGTTCTCTGATCATCGTATATTCTCAACTGCCACAGCAGAAGTTGTCGGACAGCAATTACTGACAGAAATATGTGTATTATGTAAACACTGCACAAATAGAAATAAAAAAAATCAGTCCCGTTACAGGCCTGGAGTGGCCCAGAGGGTTCCAGGAAGTTAAGGTACCCAGATTTCATGACAACGGCACAGAATGATGGTAAGTTTGTCAGCCTTACGCACCGGCCCCCTTTACCCCCAGGAAATGCTACTGGTACTCATTTCTGTTAGAGGCTTACTCGACACCAGGGACATAGTGCGATCGGAGGGATTTTATGTCAATGAAAAATTCCAGTGTCACCAGCTGGGATCGAACCAGCGACCTTGCGATTTGTAGCACAGCGTCTTAACCACTGAGCTACCGCGGTCCGCCACAAATAGAAATGCCTCTCCGAAATATATATTAGTTTCGAAATCCTTTCAAAGCACAATGATAATTATTTCCCCTACTGCTCTAAAGCTAAGAAACTTTAAATTTGGTTACATATTTTATTTATGCAAAAGAACTCCCATTGTGGACCCAGTAGCTCAGTCGGTATAGCGACTGGCTACGGGCTGGACGGTCCGGGATCGAATAAGTACTGTAGTCATTAGGTGGCTCTAGCTATGAACAATGACACTTCTGAGTGCTGGCATCCTTGCCTCACTTTATTAGTGAATACTATGAGTGGTTGGACTGTAATATAGACTGTGGAGTGCATAATGTCAGTTCGACAGCGGGCCAGAGGCACGACCTGTCAGGGTCCAAGTTTTCTGGTGTTCCAGTGAGACTATCCTGTCTATTTTCACTAACATACATACATTTGTGGACAATGAGATCTCAGAAACGATGGTTATCTTTGCTCTTGTTAATAATATTCACTGCATTCAGAGTTAAAAATGGTAATTTATTGTTCAGGAATGTTAAGTTCAAATACATTTGTAATAGTCTGAAATTTCTGCGGAAATAAAGATGCTTATTGTGGCAAAAAAAATAAATCTTGGTGGGGACGAGATTTTCCGCCCGTCCAGACCAGCCCTGGGGCCCACCCAGCCTCCTGTAAAATGGGTAACGGGTCTTTCCCAGGGGTAAAGTGCAGCCGGGGCGTGTTGCTGACCACTCACCCTCTTCTAGCGCCGTGGTCATGGAAGAGTAGAGCTATACCTCTACCCACCCTCTGGGCCACATCGGGCCTGTAACGGGATCACTTTACCTTTACCAAAAGAACTCCCATTACAGACTCTTACGGCTGCAAGACGTTTGGGCTCCCACGTTTTCTATACAGTCTGCACGTGAAGGTGGGTAAGATAGCCCCCAGAGACCACTGGTACTCAGTTCCGTTAGAGGCTAAATCTACTCCAGATTCATAATTACATCGCAAAGATTAAATCAATAAAAAATCCCAATGATTTCATCGGGAATCGAACCCGCGACCTTCTAGCTTTACGGCAGTACTGTATTTATGTTAGTTCTTATTTTATCAGACAAAAGAACGTTCATTTCTTTAGACAGCAATAAACTAGTGGTCTTTATAACGCAAACCGAGGAGGAAAATCCAGTTCTGTGTGCATGTGTCAACGTTTGATTATAATCAGGGCAGGTAAAGGCGACGCACTTCCCTCTCCTTGGAGCGTCGAACTGTCCTGCAAATATGAACGAAAAGTCGCTATTCGATTAAGCATTGACTCAGAATCATATCTCAGAAGTACGGACCACTCAGCTACACCACCGGGGGAAAGTTCGACACTACGAAACGGGAGTATGATTCTCAAGTAAGGAGCAAATTTTTTGTAGAGAAGAAATATAAGTTCTCAGAGGATTAGCGTAGTCATAGTCGCAAGGTGCTGGAACAAAGTCTACCTCTGCTGCTCAGGTGGCCATTCCGTCCCTGGGTAGCAAGGGACGATGAATCTATGAGAGAGAGTTGTCAGACCAGCCACAAGGATAGATCGCAGGGCGGAGCGTTCGCAATATTAAAGCTATGTGAGTTATTTCAGAGGTCAGTCCGCTATTACCGAAGTGGAAGTATAGAACAGACTGGCGGAAGGGGTCGCGGCCGAAGGAGGGGGGGAATGGAATTGGGAAAGATGAAATTTTAACTGAAACTTTCCTCGAGGGCAACGATTCTTAACCGTTGCCGTTCTCCGTCATTTGAAATGTAGGATAGCCAGCCGTTAAATGTGGATACGAAACGGAGAAGACAATAAGATGGGGAAAAAAATGTATAAGCCATAAAACTGTATGAAATTGCTTTGAGTTCAAAGGTAGAATGGTCATTTATATACCAAAGATTGTACCATGTAAACCAAGTCCTTTTTTCACGCTCTCTTTACATTCCTGAAAGAGTTGGCGTAAATAAAGAGGCGTAAACTAAGAATTATATTCCCATGCGAAGGAAAAGGGCTTAAATAAATGCAAAACACTAGCCAAGTGGCGTTAAATTGAAAATGAGAGAGAGAGAGGAAATTAAGAGATGGTTTAAATTCGCAATGGGCGTTAAAGCAAAATAGGCGTAAAACAGATGGGCGTAAAACAAGACTTTGGTGTATTTTGAAAGATTTTGACATTTGTTTTTTGAGGTTAGACACTACATCGTGTTAACAAACAATAATTATTCACATAATTATTTTGAACGTTTGCCACGCTGTAATCTCAGTGCTGAATGTTAACGTCTAAAAAATATGAAAATTCAGGGCTTCTGAAATCAGACGCCATGAGGATTTGAAAACAGTTAGGTTTCAGATGAACCTTCTTTCTCATGTTTAGAGTACAAACAACGCAAGCATAAATTCAGGTGAGTGAACTTCTTCGATTCTGATGAAGGAAGAATAAATCTCCTACGAAACGTCGTTAACGATCTATCAGTTGATACGGCGTCATACCCCACAAACACTTGAATCTTTATCAATTTCTCCATGAGAATAATAAACATCACAGTCTTTTTCTGGCATTCCACTGCTGTTGGCGGTGTTGCTGGTGATAAATTTTAAAAGTTTTTGTGTTTCAGTACGTTGTAACTCGTTGCCTTTGTATTGTACGGCAGGACAAAGGAAAACGGTACGGAAAGAGTCAACAAAATGTAAAGCTAAAGGTAAAGGTTTTCCTGTATAATCTATGAAATCTAATAGAGAAGTGGACTACAACACCACCATCCTTGCCCGAATTTACGAAATAACCTCGCCCTCCCTAACGTTCTGACCAAAATCACATTATCCACTTCTCGCCCACCAAAGCCTCATTTCTTTGGTTATTACAGTGACATATTTGAAGAGCGTGGGCCCGGTAGCTCAGTAGGTATAGCGACTGAGCTATGGGCTGGACGGTCCGGGATTGAATCCAGGTGGGGACGAGATTTTCCGCCCGTCCAGACCGGCCCTGGGGCACACCCAGCATCCTGTAATATGGGTACCGGCTCTTTCCTGGGGGTAAAGGGCGGCCGGGGCGTGCTGCTGACCACTCACCCTCTTCTAGTGCCGCGGTCATGGAAGAGTAGAGCTATACCTCTACCCACCCTCTGGGCAACACCGGGCCTGTAACGGGATCACTTTACATTTACCTTTACCTTATATTCGAAGAGCACAAATAATGTAGCTCTTCCATATTAGTTTCTTCGATCTGCCTTCCTTCTGGATGTCAAGCACACATAATCTGGTAGAAAAGTAAAAACTTCGCTGACAAACCGACCAACAACTTTTATGTTAAGGTAGGAGACAGGTTGAAAAATAATTCCCCGATGACTTAACTCAAAATACACTAAACTTTCAAATGTTCCTTTAATTTTATCCTCAAGACGCTTAATGTAAATTTCGTATTAATATTATCCTCTCACATACACTTAGGGACTACAAAATATTTTTTCCTCGAGAGGTTTTCCACAAAAAGTTCGCATTAATTATTAATTTCACCGAATGTGCTCAAATTCCCACATATCTCATCTCTGCATGACTTATTGGCAACCTAAATACCGTTGTGCTGATAAGTCCTTAGCCCGACCAGGAAGGAAACAAGCTCGGAAGCATGTCAGGGACGTCCGCGATTTCAACAATAACAAGACGTGAGCTGTCATCAAGGTTTTTTCCCCTACAAGGCAAGGCGCCGAAAGGAAATTCAAGCCATTCTAACAAAAACATTAGCTTGTGGTAAATACGTAAATATTGATAAAAGCTCCATATTATTAAAATATTTGTCTTCTTCCATGACGTGGCAGCCCGTAGTGGATCACAGACACACCACACTCGGTTGGACTATTCTGGACGAGCGATCAGTCCGACACAGACAACCATACCTGACAAAACACAATACTAAAAAAAAAATAGACATGAATGTCGACTGCGGAATTCGAACCCGCAATCTCCGGTAGCGAGCGGCCGTAGACCCAGGCCTTTGACCGCCAGACCTCTATTATCGTAGTATATTATTCGATAAAGCGGCAAAAATTCGGTCCCGAAAAACAACAATTACAATTTTATTATTCCATTCCGTTACTTATTGTAAATATTATATTTTTTTATGCTGACGCCGGTGGTCCTTGAACCCTAGGTTGGACTTTGTAATGACACAACGAACTGCACACTTGCACTAAGGGGTCACAAATGTTGGGTAACTTTTATTACCGGCTTCCCGTGTTTTAATATTGAATAGCGGTAGAGGTTACGGCTGGAGGGGAAAAGTAGCGGAAACTTTCACTCTGGGACATCCAATGTCATTGCAAACATAACAGACCTCAAGGTTAAGCACAAGCAATTTACAACCTTAACTGACCTATTGCAACGATGTGTAGAAACAACGGCCATTACAGCTGTTGACAGTGGATGTGCCACAAAGTACAAACGCAGAAATAAACAGACGTTACGTTACAACATTCTGACCTTTTTTACACATCGAAGTCTGCTCTTGAGATGAACGCAAAACATTCTCTCCAAATTTTTGGTAAATATTTAACAAATTACACGTCTTCTTAGTGTTTGGTTTTTTTTTTAGAATTTCTTGTGTTTTAGTGATGAGTGAGGAACTGGGCCGCTGCATCAACCCCCAACCCGGAGGACCAGGTGATAGATATCATGGAGTAGAAAAGACTCCAATGGTATGGCCACGTCAAAAAGATACCAGAGGAGAGAATACCGAAATTAATTATGGATTGGTTACGACGGGAGAGAAGGAAAAGAGGACGTCCAAGAAAAACGTGGATGGAAGGAGTACAAGCAGCCACGAAAACAAGAAATTCAGTACTAGATCAATGGAGAAACAGAGAGGAATGGCGTTTGGTTTCCGGAAGACGGTGACAGCTGTTAAAAAACCGGAGTGATAGATAGACACGTCTTCTCTAACCGTGAGAAAATAATCTCCATGTTTATCGGCTTAAAAATTATGAACCACATTTAACTACTATGAAGGAATTATAACAATAAGCTGAAATAGCAAACCCCGCCACTGAACACGATGACAATACTACAGTCAATCAACTCGGATCCTCACGGTCTAATTCACCGAATAAAATCATATTAATATTTTACTCCAAAACCTTTACCTTTACCCTTACCTGCCTCGCGACTTACTAGGACCATAAACTCATGCTTTTGTTGGTGTATCAGGTAAAAACAGTGTGGCAGGTATCTAAATGCAAAACATGACGGAGAAGCCGTATTTCTCTTGCAACATGTTGCAGCCTCGTTCCCACCACTGGTATATTTGGCAAATGTTCGCCACTCACGGACAGTTGTTAGCCGCTGTCCACGCCCCAGTATAAATATAGGCGTCTTGTGTTTTTCCGGCCCACTGCCGTTTCATGGGACAGAAATCGAAGACGTCATCAGTGTTTAACATCCGGTCCAGACTTGTGTGGTCATGAATTGTTTATTTTTGACATACAAGTGACACTATGTGTGTGTGTGTGTGTGTATGTGGTGTGTGTGTGTGTGGGTGTGTGTGTGTGTATGTGGTGTGTGTGTGTGGGTG
>Ga0136643_10018532_pt1 | contig 10502 bp, 7 predicted proteins | sample TergutLab28metaG_FD_96883 | JGI IMG/M metagenome (GOLD analysis project Ga0136643, IMG submission 96883) | Labiotermes labralis P1 segment gut microbial communities from Petit-Saut dam, French Guiana - Lab288 P1 (version 3) (version 3) | ecosystem: Host-associated > Arthropoda: Insects >... | reverse complement strand
TGAAGGGAATTATGCAAACTCCAATGTACGTTGCAAAATAACTGAAAATGTAACAGCAATTTATTAGACCGAGTTGCGATGCAAGTTACAGTCATGCAACCAAAGTAACAAAGGTGTGTAAAAGCTGGGGGGGGGGGGGGGGGGGGGGGGGGGTGAGGAAGTTGTTCCCATGCGCGCAGTGAAAGCGGAAAGAAGGGGAGCTGACCACCCGCATCCAGCACCGAACTTAGAAAGTAAAGCTGAACATCTACTCCCCTTCTGCCTACGTCGCATGTTACTGGGAGACCTTACCTTTTATTACAACTACTACTACTACTACAATGCTGATGATAACAACACACCGGTCATAAAATGCTGAAATCATACTACTTAGGAAATTAGCTTCAAGATGTCACAGCTGAAGACACCTGCTGCTCTTTTCAGAACATTAGAGTGATGTTGGTAATGTTGTACAGGGGCAATTACTTTACAAATGGCCTTTTCAATGACCTTTAGGGAAGGTTTCTTTTTTGTTGCCTTGGTACTGTTTGTACCACAGAAAAGAGTTTCTCCCAAGAGGTTGGTCCCAAAGCCTTCAAAATGAAGGCGCTATTGTGAGAAATGACATCTTAGATTGTCACAGAAATGACTAATACTGCCTTCTGGGGGTGAGATGCCATGAGATTTAGTATAGAGACATGAAAGTTTTGAATAAACAGGGTGCTTCCATCTTCAAAGCAGAAGAAAGGGGCGGCAAGTTCCTCTAGAACTCCAGCAGCTATCTAGTAAATTACAGTTTTACATTCCAGCTCTTAACTTCTTTGTGAGTAGAGTCCATGGCAACCTCACAGCTGTGTGCTGGGGATAAAACAGCAAAGTGCATGTATTCCTGTTATCCAAAACATAGCTATGTGCACCTGAAGGAAACTTTTGGGATGAATCCAGGAACATTCTATAGCTCACACTATCAGTTCCTGGCTTCTCACTGTGGAGTCCTGGGTTCAATCCCAAGATGGTCCACATTGGATTTATGTTGGACATCACACATATTCTCCAACTACTGTGGTATTCTGATAAATTACCATTCCACCAATACTATATATTCAATCATCTATTATTCCAGGGACAGACAATGGGTCCATTAGAGGTCACAGCTCCACACAAATACAACCTTACCCAACCATGAATTTGATACAACACACACAAGCTGCATTAATAAAAGTGGCAGAATGGATTACAATTTTGGTATGATTCCCAGAACTTGGGAATGAACATTCAGCTTCCTATGTGGACCTACTCCTAATTCAGAAAGCATATGGGTGTAAAATGACCCATTAGGTGTTAAATAACTTGGATGTTACCTTGTCCTTGCTGCAAAAGACATGGCTGTAAATGGCAGAGGAACATAATGAGAAGGTTAGGATTGACACATTCAGTTGTCTGCAGATAAAACATAGGAAACAATGGGAAGTCAAGAAGGTTAATGAATAAATGCTGAGGGCTTTCATGTTAGACTATGTTTTTACATGTTGCTGACTGTACCTTGGAGGAATGACCCTCAAGTGGTAGACTAGGTGTGGGGGAAAATTGGCTGTATTTATGTACATAAAGTAGAACAGGGGAGCAGGTGCCAGTAACCATATACAGATGACACCTTAGTACACTATGGCCACATCTGACAGAAAATTTTACCACAATCACAATATAAACACAGGCTAATAAACATATAAAGATGAAATATTTCTCTCAAATAGATATCAGCTTTTAGTGTTACAACCTGAGGCACAGTCCTAAGTGATAAAACAAACTTTTTTGAATAATATTGTAGCCGATCATTTTTAGTATAGTTGTTTCTTAGGATTGCTGGCATCTGTTCTGGATGGTACATGGCATGCGTTGTAAGTTAATCTGTCAACGTATATTCAGGACCGTTGGTGATAGGTAGGAGGGGAGAGATTTAAATGAGAAAACGTTAGCAGCGGACATAGGACGCTGGCAATCCAGTGCGAATTCAGTCGCGTACGAGTGTGGTGTAAGTAGGAGTACAGGGAAGTGAATGTGTTAGTTTCCTAAATGATCTAGCGGTTTTACGGGATATAGCGCTCCATTATTTTATATCAAGAATAAATTGAGTAAATAAAACAAGTAAAAAAAGAAATAATTAAAACTATATGTGATTCAGTGAACCACACCCGTTTCCCAAAAGAGGATCCACCCACCTACCAGACTGAGCACATCAGGACAACAAAGTTATGAAGGGTGATCATGTAGAATTTACTTTTTATTTCAATACTGGACCTGTATAAAGAAAACACAATGGTTTATTCCAACATGTGCACTAGTCAGTTCAAATGTGAATTTTGAACTGGGCCAGCCAGGGATGCAATCCAAAAATTACTTCTTTCAGCTTTGTATGTTCTGTTCCCTCTGTATGTCCATACCACAACTGTATTATTTCTATCCTCTACATTAAAATTTAATTTGCACATGCTATTTATCTATTTAAAATCACACTCTACTTTGCATGTCAAATTTTAAGCATCCTCAAATATTAATTTTTTGCAGTTTAAATTTACTTGTAATTGAAATGAAACCTGTAAAATTGATAAATTCTGTGTGTTTAATACATTATCTCATGATGTGATACTAGTTATTTAAATAATGGCAGTCCAATCAAACTTCCACAAACATTTATGACACACACAATCTGTAATAACATGCCTAAATCGCTCTCAATTCCATTCCTTGCACTCCATCCAGAAACAGCATTTATGCAGGCACACATGCACACACACACACACATACCTCTCTTACTAAGAGTTCAAAAATGAAACAATATACACAAGTGAACTGTCTACAAAACCAAAAGCAGGAAATCCATCACAACAGCAGAATCACCTGTGCCCTCTGACTTCCTGATATATATCAAATATAATTGATATCAAGTGGTTCAGCTTTAAATCTTGAAATGCATAATAAAGAGGCTGGTTGTAGATGTAAATCACAAATAAGAAGAAAAAGGCCGGATTGCTGTTACAATTTATTATAACATATCATAATTCACTATTATATTAACTGTATATGATTTTAACTGTTTACAAAAAAAAACATTAATAAGTTTATAAAATACTTGTAAATACCTATTTTATACAATATGAACAATATGATACTGCAATATGATGAAACATGTAACTGTGTTATTACAATGGGATGCTCAATAAATAAGGTTCCCTAACTTTTGTACTAATAAAGCACTTCATTTTTCAGTACAGAGGTAGCAGAAGTAGCACGCAACAAATGGTGCTATTCAGAGTGTAAGTTGATGAGCAATAGAATTTGTCCTGTGAAAAAGTACCCAGTAAAATGAGGTTTTGACAGGCAAAACATGTTCCCCATATGGTGGCATAATGACAGCACACAGCATGTCAAAAATGGTGAACAGCTTGAAAGTGGTCCAATGAACATCCATGAAAACAATCATCATGAATGACCAAGCACATCAAAAAGACAAAGGTGAATGCAGAATAACTGGAGAAACCAATTTTTAAAAGCTGACTGGTCACAATTTTATATTATCTATTGCACTGGAGTTGTCCATCAGAACTGTAAACAACACTGTCCATCAAGAACTGGTATCCTGCAAAGTGCATGCAAGCTGGGTACACATACCAAGATGTTGGATGGTAGATCAACAGAAAGTGACATTCTGAGATTGCTCATGCATATCTTCCACAATTTACAAAAGATGGAGAAAAGTTCCTGGAATACATACTGACAGATGACAGATGTAGGTGCACCACTGCACTCCTCAAATATGACAATCTGGAGTGCAGTGGACATGCCCAACTTCTCCAGCAGCCTAAAGTACAGAACCTAACCTACTAAGCACCCTTCCTATATTGTTGAAAAGTATACGAGTTGCTGGGTGGATTGTACACGTGGTAGTGATGGTGATGACAACGACAACAATGGCAGTGATTGATGATGAGTTTAGTATGTCCTTCATTGCTTAGGGCTATGCATTAACTAACCCCGAGTTGTCATGGTGGCAGTCCCTTTGCCATTTACTACATACATTATTTACAAATATTTTATCTCATTAAACCACTCATAGTTAACTGTGTCTAAATATCTATGTAGCTCTATAATCAGAGGTTTATTAGTACATGGTGTAAGTGTAGCTGGACAACTCTCTGGACCATGCCCCAGGGTGTTTTCTCAGAATGATTCAAGACCTCATGCCTTGTATTGGCTATTTTGCTAGGGTCATAAAAACTGCTTGGCAAACATGGCAATCACAACACACAAAGTTGAAGGAGCTTCTTGTCTTGTAGCTGTCACAGTGCAGTTTGACACTACAAAAATCAATTTAGGCGGTCACAGTTCACTTGTTAAAAATTATAAATCACAGGAACATGGTGACAAATCTTCTAGTGTAAGTGCCTTGTTTACCTCACACATGTAGATACCTTGGTATCATTGTCATCCAATACTACCCTCACCTATTCTCTAGTCGCTCAATGCAAAGACAGGTAGGCATAATAAAACCAAATGTTTGGTCAAGGAGTACAATATCAAATAGTCTTGACAGACCAGCCAGAAACCATTATAAAGAATCATCACAATGAACCAACAACACAACTGAGCACAGTGATGCTAAAACACTCATAGCTTAGGTCTTCAACTGGACAAAAGAAGATGTGTCTGTATGCACCATACTTCAACACTGTACAGTGCCGCCTCTCTACCATATTCAGTTCTGTGTTACACAGACTTTCTTTATATTTTCTACACTTTCTGCTTCATTTGTCACCACCATTATGGACTGCATACCTGCACCCCCTGCAAAGACCTCATGACCCTAGTGACCCTATCAAATACACCTCTATCCCATTATCCCTCTCTTACCTTATCAAAAACCACCTATCACCAGTAGTTCAGGTTTGTATAGTACGTAAAAACCTGTTTATACCTAAATAACGTTTAGTAAACTGTATGTCAACTTCCAAAACAAACAAATCATCATTTCAGAATCAAATCACAGCACTCAAATGACATGATGCTGAAACACATTTCTGTTCTCGCTGTGAACACACGTCATACAACACCATTCAGAATAAAATCTTGTGCACTTTTGTGTTTAAGTACAACATCTTTGAGTTTCTTTAGCATTTTCATTCCTTGCTTATGGGATTTGGATGATACTCGAAGATAATTCACCATTTTGCACATTTTATCCAAAAGGTAATGTAACCACAGAAGATTTGTGTATGGAACAAAACGATGCCAACTGTTCCTGAAATATAAGTTAAATTACATTCACTGTTTTAAAAGAATTCAAACAAGTCAACAACCATTTTAACAAAGCAGAAGTTAACACAGTTAACAAAGACAAAACATCTTATCATGGTAAATATTAATCAATAATATGTAAAATTATTAAAGCCAAATCCTGATTATTTGTTCAGAGATTATCTGGTTTGCATGTTGTTTGTAAAGTTTTAAATTTTTTTATATAATTACATATTTTTACAAATGAGCATGTTTCTAACAACCAATGCAGGACTTGGGAAGGGAAAAAAATTACAATCCAACAGTAGTGAACATGCAAACAGCCATGCTACTGGTAACACAATTTCAATATGTTTTTGCAGTATAATTAAACAAAATCAATATAATTCACACCACATCTCTACTTATTAGACAAAGCAGTCTATTTGTCTAAATGAATGAGTGACTTATGTTTCAACCTGGACCAGGTGATCTTCAGGCTGTCATACTACAAAATATATTGAGGAAGACACTATGCAGTTATGTGAACAATCTTTGCTATTCACAAAGTTTTGTAATAAATAATATATTTTAAATTTTATTACATTCATTCATTCATTCATTACAAAACTTAAGGTGATTCTCCATAAGGTGATTTATGTTCTACTTTGTACAGTAACTTGCAATACTTTGAACTTGGATGATAATTAAACGTTTCATGACTGTACATTAGAGGTGTAAGTAATGGCAGACAGACTAAGGTAAGAACTTACAACGTGTGTTTCTGCATGAGGCGATAAACTTCAAACTGGTAATCACCTTCACCAGTAAACAGCTCTGGATCTTTTGACAGGTCATTGTAAATAACACAGTCGTCATATGTCATTCTGGACAGAGTGAAATCAATAATAGTCACCTATAAAATAATATTAAATTATTAGCAAAATAAAACAACATGTCCCACAAACAGCAGGCCTGTAAAAAACAAGTGCCTTGCAAAAATCTGTTATGCATTCTACTTAAGATATCACACATTATTACTTTACGCAGCCACACCATTCTATCATAGGAACATTTTTAATAGATCTGCCAAAATTTATGGGAATCTTTTCACAATCTTTAGAAATGTATTTTAAATGCACATGAAAAAAGTATCATTTGTAGATCCTTGGAAAACCACCCTCTTTGATATTACTAGTTCAAAACAGGTAAAGCAAAGCTTTCGCTGTGCATACCACAAAGGCATACAGGGGGGAGCAGAGGTACAACTCCACTAATTCCGAACCTTCACAGGTGAATTATTACTACAGTTAAATGAGTTTTTAATAATAAAAATAATTAAACTTGACATTGATTACAATAATAAAAAATTTCAAACAATGATATGCCAGTACAACAACACTGTCAGTGTAGTAAGAATATTATACATCCTCTACCAAAGTGACCTACACCCTTCACAAAAAGCACTTTGTTATAAACAGATGTGGTATAATACAATTTCAGTATGATAAAGTAAAAAACCTGTCCCTATTAGAAAACTAGTTCATTTTAACTAACATCTTAATTATTTTTCAGCTCATTTCCTAAAATAATACTGGAATATAAGGTAAAAATCTTAACTATGAGTAAGTTATGTTATTACATATCCAATAGTTATTAACACACAAATTAAATGCTCAATATTATATTTACAAAACACTTCTTCAGTATCTTGTTTCTACATAAAATATGAGAACTTACAAGTATGATCACCATGTGACAATTACCTACAACAGTGATCACTTTCTGTTTTCATTATCGTTATAGTTTATGCTATAGTAACAACTTTCCCACTCTCTTTTGTGAACCACTCAATCACTCAGAATAAGCAGAGATCATTTATTTAACTTATTCATGTCTGAAACTCTCAAATGAATTGTGCTGTTCACCATGCAAAATACCTGTGAGATGTAAGTCCTCTCAGTAGTGATGACCAAGTTGACCACCTCTTCGGGTGTGACACTGTGCAGTCTCATATAAACTCACAGGTAAGTCACATGACTCTCCATAAATTTACATCAAACTGCACAATGTCACATCCCAGAAGCCAGTAATCTTTACACATAATACCTGTTGTTACTGCCGTATCATTAATGCTACAAACTTCTCCCAAAATGTTTCAGATTCACACCTACATCAGGTTTTTGATTCTTGTTCATTTCATTGAAGTCCACACTAAATTAATCTCATGTCCTTGTAACATGCTTATGTCTCTCTTAATCCACTTGCTGGTCCATAAATGAAAACTAAATACAATTTAAAATGCTAATTTCTTGAATATAAGGTGCTGTACATTTCCTAATTCAAAATATCAATGACAGTGTATAAAAATCTCCAAGTTCTAGGGATTCTCAGACAATCATATAATATGTTCATACATTTTCAGCATACTCTTATTAAATTCTCATTTCCTTCCTCTGATAATGTGGACACAAGATCCATAAGCATGTACAAACCTGTCAGCCTTACTTTACAGAGAGAACAATAACATACAAGAAACCTGTATATCTTAGACATATAATATATATTATTTGTTGTGACTTTTACATAGTTCGTTCTGTGCATTATGATATATTAAAACTTCATTAACACCAACAAATGCACAATTCCACACTCTATATATTCTTCTATTAGATCCTACATGTTTTGGCATTGTCACCATCTTCAGGGAGCTTACATCAACAGTGCTGATAGTGGTTAAAATTATCGTACATACAAAATACTGTTGTAAATATGGTGATAATATAATTGTGTGTTACGGTTAAAAGATGTATAAGTCTCCTTTACGATTAGTTTTTGTTTAAAAACATCTATTTTTCATCCAATTTGGACTCCTTCCTGTAAAATATAAACAATATTCTTAAGTTCTTAGATATAACAGAGTTGATTAAAGTTGATCCCCCCCCCAGTGGCGCTGTGGCCCAACGTGGGCCATGGCCTCCTCATTCGTGAGGTTTCTAGATTGCACACGATGCATCACAGTCGGTAGGACTCCTCTGGACAAGTGATCAGCTCGTCACAGAGATCTCTACCTTACAACACACAACACTCACAACAGACAGACATCCATGCCTCCGGTGGGATTCGAACCCACGATCTCAGCAGGCGAGCGGCCGCAGACCTACACCTTAGACCACGCGGCCACTGGGACCGGCTATTAAAGTTGATTATATCTAAGAAATTTTAGAAGCAATAGATGTTTGTAAACAAAAACTAACTGTAGTGAAGACTTTTAAACCTTCAATTACAGAAACAAAAAATGATCACTGTACTGACAACAATATTTTATATTTTACATAATTAATAATTTTCATCACATTCTCACTACTAACATCACAACAAATGTATATTTGTTGTAAACTACGCATGTTTTAAAGAAATTTTGGTGTAAGCTTCCTGAAGATGGCGACAATGCCAAAACACGTACAAGCTAAGTAAAAGAAATATACATACGATTGTGGATGTGTGCATTTGTTGGTGTTGCCGAAGATTTCATTATCTGTTGTGACTGATAGGTGTGTGCTGTATTATCATAACGGTATGAATGGAGTTAATTACAGACAGAACCCACAAAGGACAATGGTTTCAATAAAACATTCTCTCTTTCATAGCTAAGGGTCATGAAGTGCATTGTGACATTTCCCGTTTTGCAAGCTCTAAGTACTCACCCGAACTCCTTGTGTGGGCACAGTGTATTCTTTCCCACATAACTTAAATATGACAGTCTTTTCAGTAGTCTCTGAAACAAGGACATTACCCCAGTGCAAGTCGCGGTGTTCAAATTCCAGGACCTGCTCTGCAACTGCTAGAGTATAGCCAGTCTGAAGAGTCAGAAAAGAAGACACTAAGAGAACACAGCACTGTTTCTTATACACATAAACTGACATAAGAAATACTTTGTTGTACATTCCAAATATTCATTTCATTGCACTTTTTAACTGGTAATAATACATTCATGGTAGGATACAGTTCAATTAATTGCTTTTGTGAAACCATCCCATAACTGTTCATGTTGCATAACAGGAAGTATTTCTCTGAAGAAGTAAAGACGTACAAATTAACAAAGGCTTTGTGACACGGGAATTACTTATATAACACAACAAAAACATTCCTTTGTAGGCTTTTAAAACCAGTACACTAAAAACACATGTAGGTAAAACAATACACCAGCAAGTTCTGCAACCAAAGCACAGCAGAATTCCTTTAATCTGGCACCCACAAGACTGGATAGATTTCATATTATGAAATATTCCAGATCATCAGACAGCACTTATATTCCACAGCCATCTCTCAGAGAACATGCACTTGTCAATTATCTTCATTTCATTATGAAAACACCTAGTTTTTTTAATAATCATAGGCAGTCATGGGTTTTACTTTGGAATGTATTCCATAAATCACTTATGCAATATCCAACTGTGCTAATTGAGGCCATTTCAAAGTATATCGCTTGACAAGGCCTTTCACACTTCCACTTGATACCATGAAGTATCATAACTGGCCCTTCTGTTTGCCTATATAAGTTATAGAACCAATGTTGTATAAAGCCATATTCACTCTTTGGTTCATGTCACATTCAAGCCCCCTAATTATTTAAAGTTTCTGAGGGACCATTTATGTTACATTTCCTCTCGTAAATAGTACCATGTATAGTCTTCTTGACAGCTTCTTAAACTATCATAATAGCTTGATCAACTCAATGAAGTCCACATAATACACAACAAAACAAAGAATCAGTTATTGACAGTGCAACTTCCAGTCACAGATCATACATAAACTGTCTTCAGACTAGTTTTCCTCAAGCGCCAAACTATCAGGATTTCTGGATTATCAGTAGCCAGATGAAAGGCATATCACTGTACCTGACTAAAGATGAGACTATTACTGTGCACCTGAAGCATGCATGCTATTTTGTGATAAGGGTGACAACAATATACAATCCAAGCACCCACTTATCTTCCACAGCTTCTTCTTTCTCTCGTGTATCCATGCATGTGGAGAAGTGTGTATATGTTCTGATAAATATCAGTATAAAGGCAGACATCTGAAATCTTTTAAGGTCAGTGAAAAAATGAAAATAATTCAAGAGGCCAAATACGAGGTCTGTTAGAAAAGTATCCGACCTTTGGCCGGGAAAAAGAAACTGGCTTACTTGGAGCGTTGGACACCTAATCACCCTCAAAGTAGTTCCCTTGGGACTCCACACACTTCTC
>Ga0136643_10018529_pt1 | contig 10502 bp, 10 predicted proteins | sample TergutLab28metaG_FD_96883 | JGI IMG/M metagenome (GOLD analysis project Ga0136643, IMG submission 96883) | Labiotermes labralis P1 segment gut microbial communities from Petit-Saut dam, French Guiana - Lab288 P1 (version 3) (version 3) | ecosystem: Host-associated > Arthropoda: Insects >... | reverse complement strand
CTTTTTCTCCCGACAGTAGGCGAGGAACTTGCGTTTGGGTTAAATGGGAGCGGGAAAGACAAAGCAGAGATCAAAAAAATGGTTGATAACGCAATTGATGTTTTTAATCTTGACAATGCCAATATGCCGCCTGCGCTAATGAGCTATGGAGCAAGAAAAAGACTCCAGGCAGCTATTTATTATCTTCTTAATAAAAAAATAGTGATTATTGATGAAGCAGATTCAGGTATATCTTTTAAAGAGTATGCGTTTATTATAAAAAACATAAGAAGTCTTGAGCCCATGCCAGCCATAATGATCATTTCGCATGACATAAGGCTTTCTGTTGGGTTTGCAGACAGGGTTATTATTATGGAAAATGGAACATTCTCTGATTCGGATTGTGAGAAAAAAATAGCCGCCCTGCTGGATATTTCAGCAGCAGAGGGTGGATAACAAATGCTTTCAGAAACATACCTCAAGAAAGATTCTTTTCTTCATAGATTTGATCCAAGAATAAAGATTTTTTTTCTTCTGTTTTTTTCAATATATTTTTTTCTCCCCCTCTCGTGCGTGAAATATTATAGCGTTATTTCTCTTGTTTTTTTAACAGGAATTTTCACTATTGGTTTTAAAAGAATAATAGCGCCGTTAAAACTAATCTCCCCGCTTCTTTTAATAATACTTCTCCTTACCCCTCCATTTTATCCTGATGGAGAAGTTTATATAATGCTTTTTGACCGCCCTTTTGTTACAGATAAAGGGCTGTATGAAGCATTTTATATTATAGGTCGCTTTTCCGGCCTTACCCTTCTTTTTTGCTTATTTTTAAAGACAACAAAAATAGAAGATTTTACCCTTTCATTAAGGTTTTTCAAGTTTTCATATAAAGCAGCTCTTGTTATTTCCCTTACCTTCAGGTATCTGCCTTATGCTGCATCAGTCTATGAAAATACAACAGATGCTCATAAAATGAGACTTACCAACTATTCTGAAACTGTTTCAAAATGGAACTTTTCAAGGAGATTTAAAAAACTCCTTTCTGCGCTTACATCAGTTTTAATCCAATCTGTAAAAAGTATACCAAATCTTGCAATGGCTCTTGAAACAAGAGGGATAGGCGGAAATAACAGATCCGGAAAAATCAAGAAAATGGCTGGGCTAAAAAAGTTATTGGGACAACTTATATTGTCTTTTTTTGTTATATGTATTATCGTATTTTATATTTTTTTATAAATTAGGAATAATATAGATGTCAAGGACTGAAAAATTTTCAGATACATTAGCATTTAAAATAGCTTCAATAGTAGTTTTATCTGCAATTGTTACTATTTTTACATACGTTGTAAGAATCCCTGTTGCGCCAACAGGAGGGAATTTAAATTTTAGCGATGTAGCGATATTTTTTGCAGCATTTACATTTGGACCTATTCCTGCTCTTATTGCAAGCGCGATTGGAACAGCTACTGCAAACCTTATTAGTGGATATGCTCAATGGGCGCCCTTTACTTTTTTTATTCGCGGTCTTGAAGGTTTTCTTATTGGAGTTGTTTACAATATTCTTATAAGAGAAAACAGCAGGATCAATAATATATTTTTACAATCTTTCTTATGTTTTCTCGTTGGAGCATTTGTAATGGTAACGGGATATTTTATTGCTGGTACTTTTTTGGTTGGCCCTGGCGCTGCATTACTTGGGGTGCCTGGGGATATAGTTCAGGCCCTGGTTGGAGTTGTGGGTGGCATGTCGCTTGCAGTTGCGGTAAAAAAAGCTTATCCCCCTGTAATTTATTTTAGATGGTAGGATACGGCGTCCGCCCTGGCACAAGGCCGGGATGTATATCGACTGGAGATATTCATTTTATGAAAGCTGATCTATGATTGCAGAATTATTAGTGCTTATTATTTTACTATTTTTCTCTGCTTTTTTTTCTTTATCAGAGACTGCCTATACATCTCTCTCTACTATTCAAATAGAAGCTCTTGCTGAAAAGCACGCCAAGAGAGTAAAGTTAATAAAGAAAATTCTTAAAAGGCCAGAAAAATTCATTACAACAGTTCTTGCCGGAAGCAACCTCGCAAATATTACCATTTCTGTAATATCCACAAAAATCACATTGCGACTGTTTGGGGATGCTGCTATTGGAATCATGACAGGTATTATAACACTTGCGATATTGATTTTTGGGGATGTGGTTCCGAAAAATATAGCGCTTGCACACAATGGAAGACTTGCAGTCCTTACTGCTCCAATAATAAATTTTTTTATTATTATTTTTTCGCCATTTGTCTTTTTTATTTCTTTTACAAGCAGGTGCATTACAAAAATATTTTCAAAAAAACAAAAAGACCCAATAACAACAGGCGCTATTTTGCAACTTATAAAATATGCCGATGCCCAGGGCATTCTCGAAGATTATGAGACAGAAATGGTTCATGCAATATTTCGTCTTGATCAACAAAATATAAGCAGCATAATGACGCATAGAACAGAAGTTTTTAGTCTTGAAAAAAACACTCATGTAAAAGATGTAGTGGAAGTAATAAATTCCAAGGGGTTTTCCCGTATTCCGGTATTTGATAAAAATCAGGAAAATATTGTGGGTATAGTGCTGGTAAAAGACCTTGTTAATAAAGTGTCAGCCCCGGCAGAAGAATTTGCTCTTTTAAAGTTGTCCGACATCATGATTTCGCCGTTTTTTATATCTGCAAGCAAAAAAATCAGGGAAGCTCTTTTTATGATGCAAAAAGAAAAGAGAAACATGGCTATTGTACTTGATGAATATAGCGGCCTGGCTGGTATTATAACAATGGAAGATATTATTGAAGAGATTGTCGGCGAACTTTATGATGAAACAGAGTCTCTGGAAGGGGAAAGCGAAAAAATAATTCCTGTAACCGAGAATACTTATCTTGTGCAGGGAAATGCATTAATAAGCACTGTAAATGACAGGCTTGGAATAAATCTTCCAATAGGAAGGTTTTCCCAGACTATTGGCGGATATCTAATTGATGAACTTGGCAGAATACCAAAGAAAAAAGACAAAATATCTTTTGAGAATGTCACACTTACTGCTAATTCTGTTTCTGCCACAAAAATCAACGACATTATGATAGCTATCATAAGGGAATAAGTGTAGGCATGGCGCAAATGAAAATGAACTATTTTAAGATGCGCCTCTTGTTTTAAAACAGCATATCTAATATAGTTCCTTGCAACATAAGTATAATATTTTAATCTAGGGGGGGAGTTATGAAGAAATTTTTTTTAATAATTCTTTTAGCTCTTTTTGTATCAATAGGAGTTTCTGCGCAATCTGTAAAAGGGCTGAGCCATGGCGGAGCCACAGGGCTTATTACTATCCCTACTGCAAAAATAGGTTGGGATGACTCTGTTGATATTGGAGTTGATGTTGGTTATCATTTGATTTTTTCCGACGACCCTGATATGACACATATCCCAAAAGTATCTGTAAGTCTTTTTAATCTTGCTGAACTTGCTTTTGCTTATGACTCACAAGGTGGCGCTGATTATGCAGATTTTATTTTTAGCGGAAAATTTAACCTTCCGCTTCGCGGCACAACACATCTTGCTCTTGGAGGCAATGTTCAGATTCTTAATGATTCACGTTGGGAGAGCAGGGAAACAGCAATGCAGATATATGTAGCTGCAACATATCCTGGAACATTTTTTGGGATGCCAGCAGAAACAACTGTGGTAGTAGGTAAGACACTTGGAAGCAGCGCTGGAGCTCCTGAAGATGCAATAGATTTTGGAATGGGTTTTAGCCTTATTTTTCTTCCGGATATGTTTAGAAACTATATCCATTGGATTACTGACTTTGCAAACTTTTCATACAGCCTCCATTCGCGCGGAACAAATCCGACTCATAGAGGAGCATTTAATACAGGTTTAAGATTTGACCTTTCCGAAGTTCCTGCTCTTTCAAGATTCAAATTGGTTGTTGATGCGCAGTTGACAGATCTCCTTGACAGGGAAAGAACTTTTGTTCTTGGCGCAACTTTTGGAATGGGGATAAGATAATTTTGTTAAAACCCTGATTCCGAAGGATCAAGTAGTCTATAACTTAATCTCACCTTTTTTCATAATCAAAACAGATTTTCCATCTTCCATTATAGCAGTTATATCTGGCTCTCTTACAAGTCCGTCAAGGTGTATAAGAGCAGGAGCATCTCCATCATAATTGCTGCCAATTGCAATATGGCATGTCTTGTAAGCTTTCTCGTCTTCCAGCATGTTACCTGTAATTTTTGCATTAGGATTAAGCCCTATCCCAAGCTCTCCGATGTTGCCGGCATTTTTTTTGTATATTTCGCCTTTGCCAGCAGGCAGCTTCCCTTCTTTTTCAAAAAGAATAGCGTTTTCTTTACCTTTGTCTATTGTTTCCCTAAGTGCATCTGCTTCGCTTTTCCCATCAACAGATGTTACATATCCATTTTCTACCAGCACTCTAATTGGAGTATCTAATAATATAGTTCCTTCTTTAACAGCCATACTTCCATCAAATACTATTATGCCGCTGCTTTTTCCAACCAACGGAGATATAAAAACTTCGCCTGCCGGAAGATTCCCCCCTGAGCCCGGAAAAGAAAAATCACCATCATCGCAAAAAGTTTTTCTCCCTTTTATTGGGATTGTAAAATTTGTCCCTTCACTGGTTTTAATGATTATACTTTCTGCTTTATTCAGGATATCCTTGATCGCAGCACATTCAGTACGCAATCTGTTATAATCTATTGCAACTGTACGCTTAAACATATCTGATGTTATACCCGGTGACCAGAATGACCTGCTTTTTTTTATCCCATTTACAAGGTACCGAAAAGTGTTATCATAATCTTCTTCGCCAACCTTATAGGGCGATGCAATAGCTGCCCTGTCTTTCCCAAGCTTGTTGGCGCTTATTGAAATTATTATATCAGGATTGCTTTTTATAGCCCCTATAACAGCATCATCTGTAAAATCAAATTGAGTTTTAGCCTCCTGGAGTATTAGGCAAGGCTTCCCGCCTGCTCCAAGCGCTGCTCTATATATAGAAGATGACACTTCAAAACAATCTGCTTGAGGGTTTGTTATAATAAGAATTTTTTCTTCGCTTTTTACTTTAATAACTTCTTTTACAGTAACATCTGCGCTTTTCATAAGTTCGGAACATAGTATATTTTGCATATTTTATTCTAAGCCATACAAGAGATTTTTTAAAGCACATGATTGCCGATTTTATTTAATATTTGTATATTTTACAATAAACCCTTAGGAGAGTAAAATGTCTTCACATCAATTTCAGACAGAAGTTTCACAACTTCTTCACCTTATTGTTCACTCACTCTACTCGCATAAAGAGATATTTCTGCGTGAGCTTATATCAAATGCGTCAGATGCCCTTGATAAGCTTAAATATCTATCCCTTACAGATGATAATTATAAGAAGCTCGCTTATGAGCCAAGGATAGATATCTCTTTTGATGATGGCGATGTTAAAAAACTTGTTGTACGCGATACAGGCATTGGAATGGATGCCGAAGAGCTTGCGCTTAATCTTGGAACAATCGCAAAATCAGGAACAAAAAATTTTATAACCAGCCTTACAGGAGATGCTAAAAAAGATTCAAACCTTATAGGACAGTTTGGCGTAGGCTTTTATTCAGCTTTTATGGTAGCAGATAAAATAGAAGTGATTTCAAAAAAAGCAGGAAGCGATAAGGCAAGTAAATGGTCAAGTGACGGAAAAGGGACATTTGACATAGACGAAGCAGAAAAAGCAGATTTTGGCACAGAAGTGATTCTCTACCTCAATGAAAACGGAAAAGAGTATAGTAGCAGATGGCAAATCGAAATATTATAAAAAAATATTCTGACCATATAGCTTTCCCGATCTTCCTCGAATATTTTGAAACAAAGTATGAAGGAACAGATGATAAAGAAGGGAAAAAAGAGAAAAAAATAGAAAAAATAAATTCCGCTTCGGCACTATGGAAAAGATCCAAATCTGAACTTTCAGATAATGATTATAATGAATTTTACAAAATAATTTCGCATGACAGCGATGAGCCGCTGTTTTATATGCACACAAACGCAGAAGGGACAATAAATTACACGACACTATTTTTTATCCCCAAGCTTGCTCCATTTGATATGTTTCAGGCAGATTACAGACCAGGAGTAAAGCTCTATGTATCGCGTGTCTTTATTACAGATGACAACAAAGAGCTCATGCCAACATATTTGCGGTTTTTGCGCGGTGTAATCGACTCCGAAGACCTCCCTCTTAATGTAAGCCGTGAAATCCTGCAGCAAAATAAAATTATGACAAACATAAAAAGCGCTTCTGTAAAAAAAGTGCTTTCGGAATTTAAAAAACTCTCGGAAAGTAATCCGGAAAAATATACAGAATTTATAAAACAGTATAACAGGCCACTTAAAGAAGGGCTCTATTCCGATTTTGGCAACAAGGAACTTCTTCAGGACCTTGTCCGCTTTAAAAGCACCACGCGGGAAGGTTTTGTAAGCTTTGCTGATTATGTCTCTGCAATGAAAGAAGACCAGAAATCAATATATTATATTTCAGGCGATAACGAAGAAACCCTTAGAGACTCTCCGCTTCTCGAAGCATATAAAGAAAAAGGGATAGAAGTTCTTATAATGAATGATGATATTGATGAAATTGTTATTCCTACATTGATAAAATATAAAGATAAGGATCTTAAAGCAATCAACAGAAGCGGCACAGCAGATGAACTTAAAACCAGCGAAGATAAAGAAAAGGAAAAAGAGGCAAAACCTGTTGTTGAAAAGATAAAAAAAGCTTTGGGAGATACTGTAAAGGATGTAATTGCGTCAAGCCGGCTTAGTGGTTCTCCATCTTGTATTGTTATGGATGAAAATGACCCTTCGATACAAATGCAGCATATGTTTAAAGCAATGGGGCAAAAACAGATGCCGGAATTCAAGCCAATACTCGAAGTAAATCCAGAACACGATATCGTAAAAAAGATTGCAGATACAAATGATGACTTATTTGCAGAAGATTTAAGTTTTTTACTTCTTGAGCAAGCTAAAATAATGGAAGGAGAAGAAATCAAAAAACCTGCAGATTTTGTCAAAAGGTTAAACAGGATACTTAACCGCAGTAATTAAGTAGCAATTAACCATCAATATTGATAGGCGCCCCACCGGGAGGTGGGGATATGTTCAATCTATGCTTTGCTAAATCTATTAGATATGTCGCAAAAGTGGTTGTGGATGCCATGTTAAAAGCCCAGGATAATGAAGCAGAAAAACAGTAAAACCCCCAACTGAATTAGCATCAATCAGGAAATTTCCAGAACCAATTTTAAACAATTATTTATTTTTTCAAACATTGATTTAGGCAGCATAGCAGCTTGTATTGTTAAATCAGTTTTATCAAGAGTTGTGATTTGTGAAAAATTAACGACAGAAGTTTTGTCTAATCCGGAAATAGATTTTTCAAGCAATAGGTTGCCCGGCAGGGAAGCTAATTCAATATTAGAAGTAATGATAGCGCAGATTACTGTATTTATTTTGCTCTGGTTAAAAGAGTCACCCTGAATGACTAATACAGGGCGGTGTTTAGCAGGTTTTGAGCCTTTTGGGGGAGGAAGATTTGCCCACCATATTTCTCCGCGAACCATCTACCAGTCTTCCTTGTCCAGCAAGCGGTATGCGGCTGCCTTTAATCCATCGTCGAGCTTAGATTCATGGTTTTCGTAATAGTTGTTCAATTTTTCCGTAACAATATCAGGAGAGTGATTCTGAATATATTCGCTTATTGCAATGCAATACAATTTGCTGCGTGATAATCCAGCGTTGCGGGAAAAATTCTCCGCCTCGTCAAACAGTTTTTTATCAATAGAAATTGCTGTTTTCATATAAAAAGTATGACAAATAGTATAACCATTGTCAAATAGAAGAATTTCTCTATTTTTATTAATTTGATTGGCTACCACTCTCGCGGAACAAATCCTTTGGGAACAACGAGCTTCATGGTGTCACCACTCTGCTCAAGCACATAAAACCCGGATTTTCTGGCATAGTTTCGCGCTTCGTCGGTTACTATGGCTCCGGCAACTGCTCCGAGATATTTGCGCTTGTCATCATCGTCTGCTATGCGGCGAAGGGTCTTCATACGGGCAATATGGTCATCCACATCCTGTTTCTGTAATTTTGATTTAACTTCTACTGCCATAAAAGTATCTTTGTTTTCCAGAACTATATCAACTTCCGCAACAACCTGCCTGGTTTCAGGGTCTGCAAACTCGCCGCCCCTGGTTGAAACCTTATAAAAATTTAATCCAATGCCACTAAATTTTTTCACAATACCTGGAACAACAAGATGTTCGGCAAGCTCTCCAAAACGGTTTCCAAGTTTGCCTATCTGTCTGCCAGTTTCTTTAATTTGCTTTTTGAGTTCCTCCGTTTGCCGAGCAGCTTTTTTCCACCTTTCGTCTTCTTGCTTTTTGAGTTCCTCCGTTTGCCGAGCAGCTTTTTTCCACCTTTCGTCTTCTTGCTTTTTGAGTTCCTTCGTTTGCCGAGCAGCTTTTTTCCACCTTTCGTCTTCTTGCTTTTTGAGTTCCTCCGTTTGCCGAGCAGCTTCTTTCTGCCTTTCAGCTTCTTGCTCTCTGAGTTCTTTCATACGCTCTCTGTCTTCCATAAGAGCTGCCCAAACTTTCTCAAAGGTTAGAGGTTCGTTGTGTGCTTCGGACATATCATCCTTCTCCTGTAATAAAAATACTCTGCATTTGTATAGCTGTCAATCAAAGTGTCGATCTGTCTATTTATTAACCAGAAAAAGGAGAATTTGCTTCAAAATAGCGACATGGACGTCGCATCCCGCGCCGCGGCATGGACGCCTGTGTGCGGATTTCTTTGCGCCACAGGCGGGCAGCATCCATTGGGGATGCTGTCAAGCGATAAAGCGCGGGGCAGCTAGACATGGACGTCGCACCCCGCGCTGCGGCATGGACGCCTGGTGTGCGGATTTCTTTGCGCCACAGGCGGGCAGCATCCATTGGGGATGCTGTCAAGCGATAAAGCGCGGGGTTGTCAAAGCCAGGATTAAATACTTTTAACAAAAGCGCTTAAGACACCGAAAATAATCTATGAAAAGGAAAAATTTTAAGGTAAAATAAAGGGTAAAAAAGCTCTAAATTCCATAGAATATTGCGGAGAAATAATGGCGAAAAAAACTGGAAGATCGTATAATCCAGGCTTTTATATATTTATAATTATAATAATTACTTCGATTTTTATACCAGCTCAAAAACTGTTTGCTCAAGCTGAAACATATCGCTGGAGTGGCTTGGGTGATGGTTCTAGTTGGGATAGTTACCTCAATTGGCAAATCCTGGATGATCCTGGTCCGCCAGAGGATTGGATACCCGCGCCTCCCGGCAGCTTTCCTGGAAGCGATCCAGGAGATACTGCAAGATTTGATATTGATGCAGTAATAACAAGCGGAATACCTCCTTCAATTGCTTCGCTCGTAGTAAATGATGCTGATCTTGGGCTCACTCTTACTGTACCTTTTTCAACTGCAACAACTACAGCTGAAGGTACAATAAATGTCTCAGGAGCTGATATTAATCTGGGGAATATTACGCTGGATGGGGATTTTACTATTCAAAATGCCGGAAATAACATAACTGTAGGAACTATTAATGGAAACTCCAGCTGTACACTTATTGCTGCAGCAGGCAATGTTATCTTAGGCGGAGCTATTGGCAGTCCAGACCCGCTTGTTAATTTAAGTATTACAACAGCGACAGGCAGTGCTTTAACATTGCCAGCAATAGATATAACAGGGAATTTGACAACAACAAGTGGCACTTTAAGCGGGGCAGCCCAAATAGGAGTTGATGGAACAACAAATATAACAGCAGCAGGGACTACTGTTTCATTACCAATCCCAGCTAACAGCTTTGGAAGCACAGTAACAGTAAATGCAGCTTCAGCAGCCGTAACAGTAGATGCAGCTGGGGGTATACAGTTTGGCACAAGCACTGCAGCAAGTCTTAATGTAACAGCAGGCGGGACAATAAGCCAAGGTGGAATATTAACGGTGTTGCCCGGTGGTTCTGTTTTTTCCTCAACTACCGGGAATGTGTCGTTAGGTCTTGCTAATAATTTAGGGACCTCTGTTACAATATCTAATACAGATGATTTAACTCTTACAAATATCAATACAGGAACAGTCTCTCTATCAATGCCGTCGTCAATGGGGTTAGTAGAAATTGACTGGGGAACTAGTTTAGCTTTACCAGGCTTTTCAGCAACAAGCCTTAATGTAACAACAACAGCCGGAAATATAAGCCAGCAGGGTGGAACAACAATAAGTGTAGACCCTGGAACTCTTACTTTTACCTCCGCAGGTGATATTACCCAGCCAACAGGTGCTACAATATTTACTTCACCTGCGGGCACCTCAAGTTTTTCAGCAGCAGGGGAGATAATTCTGGTTGGGACAAATAATAGCTTTAGAAAT
>Ga0136643_10018526_pt1 | contig 10503 bp, 3 predicted proteins | sample TergutLab28metaG_FD_96883 | JGI IMG/M metagenome (GOLD analysis project Ga0136643, IMG submission 96883) | Labiotermes labralis P1 segment gut microbial communities from Petit-Saut dam, French Guiana - Lab288 P1 (version 3) (version 3) | ecosystem: Host-associated > Arthropoda: Insects >... | reverse complement strand
TATTGCTGTGTGTACAGTGAAAAACTCCTTATGATGGACAGAAGAACTGTCCGAAACATGCAGAGTTTCATTCCAAAAATAAATTTGAGAAATTAGTGCATCTAGTTTGTTTTATTATAAGAATTTATCACGATGCACGGTCACCTGAACGTCAAAGAAAGTCAAACACTACATAAGTTCGCGTTGTTCTGTATAGCTAAGTGCTGCCAAAATCCTGCTGTGAGACGCGAATTCCGATTCTTGCACCGAGGCTACAGTAATACTCATACGACCTGCAATGGCTAGGAAAAAATAAATTTCTATTACATTTTATTAATAATTATCTTCTTGTTCATATATTTGTAATAAATTGTGATCACTTTTCTAGGGGAATTTATAAACTGTTATTTTATCTATCATCCAGAACTGTTAACAGAACACCGGGCAGAAATTGAGAAGTGGCAGGGCACATGAAACTTTCTTAGTTTAAACATATATGATTTTTATAAGAATAAATAAATTAAATTGTTTAAAATAAAATTTAAGCAGAAAATAAAACTTTAAATGTGAGCATATTGAGAATTGAAAAAAAAAACTGTTTGACCTGAATAACTAACACCGGTTGACACTGGATGCATGTGGATGTACAGATCGTATTAGTTAAGGTGTGCCGGCCACACAGAAAGTAGGAGAGACCCAAAACCAGCAGAAAGAATTATTAGTTTGTTAGTAGACGTAAATACAAATTGGCGATTTGTGCCATTCATATGCACGTTGCCAACGTGAGAGGTAATTTATCTTGACGTCTTTAATTCGCAGTACCAATGTAATTTAGTTTATATAACTGAGAAAGCAAATGACACTATTATGATCACATCATCAATAGTTTTCAGTGAATGCCGCAAGAATTCAATAATTTAAGAAATAATCCCCCCCCCCCTTTTTTTGCTTTGGCGGTTGTACTATTAGAAATTAATTTTAAACAGAAAGAAAATTTTTAATTTATTGTGAGGTCCATATTTAGAGCCATAATTTAACATCATAAAGGATCATATTTAGATGAATGCTATTTGTATCTATCATAGTGATATTTTCTTCCAAATTCAGCTCAAAATCATATTAATCCCAAAATTAAATACTTGCTTGTGAAGCTTCGTAAGCCGTGGTTAATTTTATAATCACTTTCAACATATCTTAGAAATAATTTAGAGTTCTCAAGGTATCCAATTTTGACAAAATTAGAGGACTTGCATCAGTTTTGTTTGTGGTGAAAGTAGAGGGTAAATGTGTATGAAATTCTTATGAATTTTATAAATTTTATGGTCTAACCAGCTGTTATCTTACTTGAAACATGAACGGAATTTCACACAAAGTATTCTACAATTAAAAAAAAATTATTTTTGGTTCTAACATTAATTACAGACACGTTATCAAATACACTGATTATTTAATCAAACGAGAAAGGTTAGTTTGTTTAGAGTAATTAAACAAATAAAATTGCTCTTAACAGGATTTTATTACTCAGAAAATATTTCAGAAGCTCTAAACGTAATCATATGAAGACTTAACCTTCAGAATATCACTGGTGTACTGAAGTATCTTAAGTCATATGTACTGGTTGCACAGACTGAAGGAAGAAAAATCATAAACAGACGAAACATCCACTCAAACGTGTTTCATGAGACAGTAGAAAAGACATCTGCAGCAAGCGAAAAATTCTGCATGTTTCGCAGAGAAGGTTGTAAGAAACATAACTAAGAAAATAAGCTCATGAAGATCACAAAATGCGATGAAGAAAATAAGGCTCTCTTTTTGAGGTTACTAGTAAGGTAACTGGTCCTAAACCTGCAAAGTTTGAGGACAAAGAGGATGTAAGTGTAATTACGTAGGTCGAAATATTTTGGCTTTTGGAGATAAGGCTGAAGTAAGCAACACATGCCACTATCTTGGCTATAAGGTAGAAAACCTGAGAGGCACTGACAAAAAAATGGCAAAGCAGGACATCTTCAGAGATGAAGAAACATCCATTATAAAATTTCTGTATGATGGCGGGACAGAATCCCAGGCCTTAAGTACACAAACGTAGGGCAGCAACAACAGACATCGTCTGAAACATGTTTTATGAAAGAGACAATACACGTTCTACAGAAACAAAAAACCATAGAAGCTAAAACGAATAGACTGAAACCTTGAACTGACAGAGTTTGCAAAATAAGATGAAGAGAGAATGATTCTCTTTCGTAAGGTCATAAACAGGTCAACTGGGCCTAAACTTTCGAAATAAGAAGGCAAAGAAGATATAAGTGAATTCAGTTACGTCGAGTTTAAGAGACTGGGGTGAGGGAGCTTGTAATGCTCTTATTTCACGTTAGCATCACAGCATTCTTATGGAAGGACTACAGAAACTGCAAAAATAACGAGTGAGATGAACTTCGACATTTAAAGAAACAAATAAATTTAACAACTTACATCGCTGGTGATTTCAACATGTATATTGGCGACACTGTATTAAACCATTACTTTGAATTTAATTTATTATTAATCGCTCTATATATTCAGAAAAAGAAGAATGCATAAACTAACACTTCACAACACCAAATCAACAATTCGCTACATAAAATTTTATGAATATAACATTACCTTATTTCCCATATTATGTATCCAATGTAAATACATTCATCTGCACTGATGCTGACATGCTAAGAAACAGCAGACTGTCTAAACTAAGTGTCAGAGCACGAAATCAATAGCCTATAACATATAGTGCTACTAATACTTGTTGTATCCTTTCCCCCACAGTGTGTAACCCATACATACATCCTTGTATGTACCGCTCCTAACATATTCAGACGGAGCATGATAAATTAACGCGTCAAAACACCAACCCAATAGTTCGCAACTTAATGTATTACAACTACCAATAGTATCCTATTATTTATATTTAAGGTTGCCATGTAGGTGTATGGGGGGATTATGGGTATATCTCCACTTATTCTTAACCCTATATACACTAATTTTATTTATCTATCTATGACATATTCACAAGAAGCAGAATAATATTAAATTAATACGTCAAAACACCAACTCAGTAATTCACAACATAAGGTACTACTAATACTAACAACATCCTATTTATCATACTTAATTTTGTTCTTGCCCATGCAGTGAAGGCATATGGGGGTACTAGATTTATATCTTCATCCATTTTTAACCACATAAACACTACATATATTTATTTGTGTATGAAGTGCTCCTAAAATATTTACAAGAAATAGAATAATATTACAGACATTACGTCAAAACGCCAACTCAGTAATTCGCAAAACAATATATTGCTGTTACTAGTAGCATCTTATTTTCTCATACTTAAGGATGTCGCTATCCGCGCCATGAAAACATACGGGGGTATTAGATGTGTAGATCCACTTATTCTTCACCTCAGCACTATGTACTAATTCACATGTTACATATCTAATTTATTTATCTATATACTTCTTCTAACATACTCTTTTCCGTACAAATAGGATCGCACGCTATGAATAGTATTCAGGTCTGTTTGAAACTCTTAGTTTTTTGGAGGTACAGCTTTATAAACCATTGCACATAACACCATTGCGAGGCTGAGATAAAATCAGATCTAGTTAACAGTATTTCAGGGAATTATGTCACTATGTTTGAAACTAAACGGCTATTTAAGATCTGGAAAAGGAATGTATAATCTATTTTAAGGCATTGTACTATAGGAAATTAAACGAAATCGTGAATGCAATTTACTCCTACACAACCTGACATTTTGTCAGTGTTACTATATTCACAGCAAGACATGATAAATCCATGTAATGACAATAAAATGATTCACCTGTCAGGATTCGAACTGGTTGCCTACAAAATAAAAGTCAGCAACATGACAGCTTATCCGTTCGGTTTGTTCCTTTCAAGAAACTTGTAAATGCTTGTGGAAATACTTTCGCCTGTACCTGCCGTCCCTCAACAAGACTTCCATTACATTTTCAGAACGCAAGAATGTAATCTACAGCAGTTACAAATGCAGAGTCGTGTTAAAATTGTCTTGCGAAACTAATATTTCACGTTCACTCGTACCGATAATAATTACAAATTAAAACCTACAGTGCAATACGTTTGACTAGAGAAGGGTAATTTTACAACTGCAGATAAAACGCGCTGACCTTCACAACGATAAGGAAGTTACATCGTGTTATGTTCTGAACTTCGAAAAAGTGCCAAAATCATAGTTAATGTCAACAAGCCAACAAGGTGATCTGGTTTCCAATAACTAATTTAAATTAATTAATATCAAGTCATATACACTGACTAATTAAGTAGCAACTGTAACTTACTATGGGGGCCCAGGATCTACTGCCTTGCAGCAAGCTATATTGAACACTGCAGACAGACAGCACATCAACAAACGTCCATCCTCAACGAATGTCACCTTACCTATGGCCGGGTTTCGGCGGGCACCATTGTTATAAGTACGTATGTCCGAATAAATCGCGCGTGTCAATGTCATTGAAATTCAGTGGTGGATTACAAAAATTTGTTAATTCGTGGCATTTAAAAGTCGAAGGTAAATGATTTGAAATGTCCAAAAATTTCACTGACGATCCTCATAACTAGATACACGGCTTGTTCCATTTAAACAAACCATTCCAATTTTAACATTTCGATCAAATTTTTGTTGTAACCTGTTCAGAAGCGACACGTGATTTCTCGTCAAGGATGTATGGAAATAAAATATTTATTGTAATTTAAAATTTATTTAAAAAGAGATTGGCAGTTCACAACTTTCGGTTAACAGTTTGAGAGTTGCCAATGTTAAATTAAATGATAGACTAATACTTGGAGTACATATGAAATGCTTACACAGTTTTGTCTAAAATATTGAAATAGCTCAATTAGTGTGGTGACTAGACCAGGGGCTGGTCGTCAGAAATAGTTGTTAGATTTGTGATAAGGCTAAGAAGTTTATCTATTCTTCAAATCATCCAGACCCGCTCAGGGGCCCATCCGGCATCCTGTTCGGTGATCATCAGGGGCTCTATCCCTGTGAGTAAAGCGCTCGTGGCGTGAGACTGACCACTCACCTCAGTGTTGAGCCAAAGTCAAGTATTAGTGGTTCTGTACCTCCTCTACCACGTACGTCTTTACGGCTTGCACAAGGACATAATCCATAAAACTAATTTCCTAACTCAAAGTAAACACAATGCCTACAGAAATAATAATAATAAAGTTTGTTAAAGTATTCAGCACCGCTAATGTGAAAGTCCTCCACTGAACCTTGCGTATTTATTGCCTTCCACCTGCAATTCTCTAAAACCGTCTCCCGGTCTTGCCGGTCTTCCAAATATAGGTTTTTCCATCAGATATCCTCAATGCAAATCTGTAGGCATTCCTCAAACCATTATAGTAATAAGACGTTTAACGTCATTGAAGACATAGGCATTACGTTCTATAACCGTCGCCACGAAATCCTCAAATCTCACGCTATTAACGGCAGTGACCAATCAGTGGCTTCAGTTAGTTCAGCTGTTGTGCACCACGCCAGGTGGCTCCCGTACTTTTCCAGAAACTCGTTCCACCTCCGCAATTTGCTTGCAGGGTAAGCGAGATGTTTTAGTGATGCAGGTCTGGCGGCAGTCAAGCTGTCTGGCAACCCGAGCGGCGACAGGCGAGTGCAGTGCACTGGACACGTCACGGCCTTGATGTGCGCGATTTATCTATGTAGGCCCAATATATGAAAATTCAGTTCCTGCCTAGCCGTATACAGTACTCGCCACTACCAAGATCATATGGTTATTGTAGTTTATTGAAATAACCCCTGTTTATTGTCGCAATCAGAGGAAAGATACGCTGTATAGATAAAGTGTAAATCTTTAAATATTGAAGCACGCGGTCCATATAGTTACCACGAAGTTTTAAAAGTCCAGTAATTGCAATCAATACCTGACACAGGCTTATGTCATTCGCCGCTACGGTGTAAGGACGTTAAGAGAGAGATATTGCTATCTGTAACATTAGGGAGAGATTTGACAGTATGGTCAGATTTAACCGTTTGTAATTAAAGGGGGCTAATTTACGTCCTGTACAGCAGATCTGCACAATTTACGCCCGGTGGGGCATATGCGAACCCTTGTGGCTTACTGTGCGGCCCGTGACGATTTTTGGAATAAAGTCTGTTTAAAGAAATCTCCACCTTGAACGTCAATAAAAACAGGCGGCCCCCCTTTAGGCCACGAAATCATGAAAGGTGGTCGGCCGCTTTTATCTCAGCACGTACTGAATGGTGGACTGGGTGAACTCCACAGTTATAACGGACCTTGTGGAGATGACGAATATCTCTCGCCTCGTATGGGAATCGAAACCCACAAGGTTCTGCCCGTAACCTTCTCCCTACACCGACTACATTGTACCTGTTCCTTTAAATTAGAGCTGTTTGGAAACAAATTTTTCAGGAAAGTATTTGGAAACTGGAAGGATGGAGTGTGAAGTTTAGAGTGGTCGGCCATTGAAAGCAAGGCTCGAGTGTTGCCGTCGAGTGAGTAGCACTCCTTATTCGTAATCTGGAGGTCCCGGCTTCAAAAATCGTCTCGGAAACCAGGTACCGTAACAAACGTTTCTTTGTTTTCCACAATATCTCCGGGAAAATTGGGAGCGGTATTTTAAATCAGGCCAAGAACTTTTCCTCACATATTTATTCATTATCCAATAGTCATCCCAACATTCAATGCTATGAGTCCTAAGCTGAGTCACTGAAAGCGTCGTTATTCAAACAAACAAACGAAAAACATAACGATTAACCACCCAACTTATATAAGTTACCAGGTGCTGTTAGGATCAAAACATCTCTGAGATAACGATGGAAGAGAGGATTTGAATATGGTATGCTGTTGGAAAATGTTCAACTGAAAGTTTAGGAAATGGTACGGTAATACAGGATCATTATTTTCTATGACCAGTATCGTTGGTCGGTTCCTGTCAGCTTGCGTATCGCATAAAAACATAGACAGCTTCGCGGTTTGTCTAAAAGCGCCTACCGAAATGAGCTTATTGGGTAGGCGTTCTTCAAAAGTAATTAGTCATATGAGGTGGTGCTGATAAGTCCTTAGCCCGAACAGGAAGGAAATAAGCTACAGCGACCAAACTCGGGATTTATTCAACATACTCCCCACGAAGCTCAATACACTTCTTAGCCCGTTGCTCTAACTTTTGCAAGCTACTCAAAAAGAATTCAGAAAGTTGTCTGTCCAACCAGGTCTCCGCGGCAGCAATGACCTCCCCGTATGACAAAAAATGGCAATCTTTCAACTCTTTTTTCAGTCCAGGGAACAGGTGGTAGTCCGACGGGGCCAGATCCGGAGAATAGGGTGGGTGATCAAGACACTGGAAGTCCAGGTAGGCCAGTTTCTTCCGGGTTGCGATTGCTCGGTGAGTCGGGGCATTGTCGTGCAAGAACAAGACCCGCTTGGTGAACTTTCCGCGGCCTTTTTCCTTCAAAATGCCCTTCAATTGCACCAGCAGAGATGACTAATACTCCGCATTTATAGTTTGGCCCTTTGGAAGATAATGAATGAGGATGATGCCGTCTTGATCTCAAAAAATAGAGGCGAGAACTTTTGCAGCGGATTTTTGCACTCGGAATATTTTGGGGCGGGGTGAGCCGCTATGTCGCCACTCCATTGATTGTTGCTTTGTCTCCGGGTCATAGTGATATAACCAGGTTTCGTCTATGGTCCTCAATCGCGACAGGAAATCATTTGGATCGCGCCGAAAAATTCCAAAGTTGCTCAGACGACTGGCACCGTTGACGTTTTTGATCCGCGTTCAGGTATTTCGGGACCCACTCCGCGGAAAACTTTCGTACGTTCAAATCTTCATGAATGATGGACCCAACCCGCTCACGTGAGTTGCCCAGTTGCTCGGCTATTGATTTAGCCGAAATCCGGCGGTCTTCCAAGATTAGCTAGTGAATCTGATGCACAATATCTAGGGTGGTCACTGTTTTGGGTCGTCCAGGACGAGGCGCATCACAGGTGGAAAAATCACCACGTTTAAATAGGGCTACCCAGTTTTTGACAGTGGCATACGATGGTGCATATTCCTCTAATGTTTCTCTCAGAATGTAGTGAATTTCCTTCGGCGCCTTGCCTTGCGGAGAAAAAATACTTGATGACAGCTCGCTTCTTCATGTTGTCGAAATAGCGCGCGTCGCCTGCCATGCTTTCTTTCAGCCCATGTAACAAGAAAATACTTGAATTCGGCACATGAACAGACCTCAATTTCCAACGACACTATCGATTCCATCCTACGACAGCGGGAAGTAGGTCGGGCTAAGGACTTATCAGCACCCCCTCGTAAGGTGAACTCCATTGGAAAAACACGTGTTTCTATATGATACGTACGCTGGATACAAATACAAGAAGTGTCACAAATTGAGAAGAAAAACTCCTGATGCAACTCTTTCACACATGAAAATAATTTACATACAATTGGAAAGGTTGCGACTAGCAGGCTGCATTCTAGACAAGAAAGGAACACACAGGCGACAAATGTAACCGAAGAAAAATTAAATGGAACCAGTGCTAGATTGGAGATACCGCCAAAAAATATATAGCTGGTCCTACTTGCATAAAAGACTGTCTGCACCATCAGTACAAGGTTGAACAAAATAGCCGCATTGACATCCATACAAGATAACTATGGTTCACAAACACTAAGTTACTTATCAAAATTATATTTATTCACCAACTGATGCACTAGTGAGTTGTCTTAAAAAACAATATTAAAATTTACATTAAAACAGCTCCAAAATGTTTCGGTGTTACAGTTACACCATCAACAGTGCATTAATTTGTGCTTACTAAAGTTACAGTTGTTACTGTAACTGTACATCTAGTAAGCACAAATTAATGCACTCCCTGATGATGGTGTAACTGTAACACCGAAATATGTCGGAGTTGTTTTAATGTAAATTTTAATGTAAATTTTAATATTGTTTTAAAGACAACTCACTAACGCATCAGTTGGTGAATAAATAAAACTTTGATAGTATCAAGATGCACAGCCCGAATGTGAAAACTAAGATACTTATCGCTAAGCAAGGTCGAATTTTGTGAACTAACACCTCCATGCTACACACGATACAGAAATAAATCCCATACTCGTTCTAAGTAGCGAGAAAGCTTGGTTTTATCTTAATGGATAGGGTACCTGCAGAATAACAGACACTGGTTTGCAGATAATGCCATGTTAATCCACGGAATACCTTTATATAACTTCAAGTTTGTTGCATGGTGTGCTATGAATGCAACTAGAGTTACAGGAACGACTTTCCTGAGACCACATATTCACTACGGTATGTTACATGCAATTGGACGTCATTTTAGAACAGCTGCCCTACTTCAAAAGAGCACACTATATATTTTCCAACAAGACAGTGCAAACCCTCACAGGGAAAACAAATCTATGCGATATTTTTACAGTGCTTTTGGTTCGGAATAAAAAGCGAGGAATTGTGGTCTCCTCTTTCTTCAGTTTCGTGCCCATGTGATTGTGCAGGATGTAGCGTCTTAGATTTCACGATAAAGACGTCGAAATGCAATGAACAACGTGATGTTAGATGTGAAGAATTTCTGCGAGCCGAGGGGACTATTTCAGGCAAACAATTTAAATATGACTAAGCAGAACCTAATAGTAATTACCCTGAACTGAACTAAATATTTTCCGCACCTTCTTCAATATGATTAGTAAGTATATAATATTAACTGCAATACTTTGAAATGAAACACATGGACCCGACTTCCGGAAAATAGGAATGGGTCAGGAAGTGACCAGCACTACTGGTCAGAAGGATACTAAGATGGCCCTGGTTTAGGATCGTGTTATTTCGAAACCAATAAAATGCCTGTTAAATTTATGTTGGCAGGCCGGAGGAGGTATAAATACACATAACAAGGCCCCTCCTTGAAAAGGCAGCTAGGCGCCTTGGGAATGATCATTTTGAAAATCTTTAATAAATTTCTCAAAATTCTGAGTTGATGTTCAATGTCAGTTGTTGTCTCCTGTGTACTGAGCGGGAAGCAATTACTGTGGTCTGAACAATAAATTTTGAAGTTGTATACCTAAGTGGCAGGAATTGTAGTGCAATAAGCATGGAAAATATATTACCATTCAATATTTTGTACTGCTGCTGCTACTACGATCACTCCTCCTGCTGCTGCTACTGATGCAGCTGCTGAGGCTGTAGACCGATACGGACCAAAATTAAATTTACAGAACAAACTTTTGTGTGGAATCCAATATTAAATATCATCAAAACCTATTGAGGGTGTTCGGAGATACAATAAACCAACGGCCGGCCAGGCGACTAGCCAGCCAGCCAGCCAGCCAGCCAGCCAGCCAGCCAGACAGACAGACAGACAGAAAGACAGCTAGCCAGCCAGACAACCAGCCAGCCAGCCAGCCAGCCAGCCAGCCAGCCAGTCAGCCAGCCAGCCAGCCAGCCAG
>Ga0136643_10018524_pt1 | contig 10503 bp, 4 predicted proteins | sample TergutLab28metaG_FD_96883 | JGI IMG/M metagenome (GOLD analysis project Ga0136643, IMG submission 96883) | Labiotermes labralis P1 segment gut microbial communities from Petit-Saut dam, French Guiana - Lab288 P1 (version 3) (version 3) | ecosystem: Host-associated > Arthropoda: Insects >... | reverse complement strand
GCATCTCCCGAACCCACGCCCTATGGCGGGACGCGGACTGGTCGACCCAGGTATCGCTTGCGACTGTTGTGCCGAAAATAAGCTAAGCTAATTTAAGTATGGACCCAGTACAATAAATATATTTCACAGAATTTTGCAAGATAAATGACCGCCAAAATATTTTAAACTTACATGTTCAATGAATAATTAAAAGTTAAAACACACACACTTACAAAGCATAATGACAGTCAAACAAAACGGACTATTACCAATAGGTGTCGGCAAATGCCAGCATTTACCGACAGGGTTTGGTAAAAGCCCGAAATGGAAGCGTTTCCAAGCATTTTTCAGACTTTTACCACCTCACTATGATAAATGCTAGGATTTACTGGTAAAACCTAGGTTTTACCGACCTCGGGCTTCTACAGTAACATATACACATTCGAACGGAATCTTCTAAGACGCGTGAAAGTAAAGTTGCATACATTCTAGATTTACCAGTTTCATGCTCCGGCCGCTTCAACCCAAAGGTTCATTGACGTCACTGGACCATATCCCGAACTATGCAATTTCAGGGCACATCTTCACATTACTTGTATTTAAGACACGTTTTAATATTATCCTCCCGTTTTCGCCTAGGTTTCTAAAATGTCATCTTCCCTTCACGTTTTCCAGGTCTCTCCGAATCCCATGACGCTTCTACCTTGACCTTCGACATTATATCGCCCTCTTAATTCCCGGTGCGCAGCACCAGTTACTAATCTCCCAGTCTGCGGCACTATGCGAATTTCCACACCCGAAATATCAGTTCCACCAACGTTATAACTTAGAAGAAGGATTACGAAGATTCAAAGTAAGACCCTAATTGAAATCACTTAATGAGCTCTTGCAAAAGGAAGATAATGATATGGAAAGGTGGTAAAGAAACTAAACGATCTCCTGTGTAATATTTTATCATCACCACCAACCGCCCCCCCCCCCTCCGCGGACCAATTTGACTGCGGCCAAGATCATTGTGGGTTGGTGGCATATTGCTCCTCACATTATGACGCCTTTTTTGTTGCAAGAGGATTAGAGACGGGTTCAAATAACAGAGAAATGAAAGCAGCTTCTATGTGAGTCCAAATACTTGCTTCGTATAATAACAGCTGCTTCCGATAAAGCGAGCAATTACGTGAAGACGGATTACTGTTTTTAGCCCAGCTGCCTTTTGAACTTAAACGGCGAAGTTCGACCATTTGTATAATACAATGAGACGTTCTTAAATTGACACAAAAAAATAATCAGGACGCCATTAATTTTGCTGAGGCTAATGTCAGACTACAGTTTAAGACTACGTCATACCGCGGAGAGTTTAACTAAAAGGGCCCAGTGTTATTCTCGGCTAATTTAATGACTATCACCTGAATGCAACACATAAAATCGAAAATAGTGAAATGATATGATATATTTGTTAAGTGCAATTGGGTAGCCACCCGGTGGCAGTAGTACAGTACACATTTACACACACACAATACACAGAACGTCATATAACAAACAATATATAGAACAACACAAAAAGTTTGGAGAGAGTGCGGGCCGTGCCCCATCTTTGTGGGTTTTACCTTGGCATTTGCCTTACAACTATGGCGGATTAAATCGAATGAAGAATTAAACAGACTGACTGGTAATAAAACAACAAACTATATCAAAGCACAAAGATTAGATTGGTTCGGACACGTACAGCGTATGCCAGATAACAGCATGGTAAAAAAAGTATATGAGTGGGTCACCCGCACTAAAAAGATCGCTAGGAAGACCAAAAAATAGATGGATGATGCAAAGAGCAACATAACAAGGATGAAAATAACAAATTGAAAGGACTGCATCAGAGACCGGACCAAATGGAAGACACTCGTTGAGAAGGCCAAAACTTCTCTGAAGTTGTAGCGCCTCAAGAGAAAGAAGAAGATTTGCCTTACAACTGAGGAAAAACATGGAAAATAAGTGGAAGCGGGAATTGCAACTTTCAAAATTACCTTGCAGCCCTCTCAGATTTAAATAATTCTGACCGAGACAGGCCTAGTCTCCATCACCGGAATGTTCCACGGATTTTTCTAAGGGACACGCCAGAACAGGCTATCAACGTGCCTTCGCACCTGCAGAAGGCGAAAGAACAGCTGAGGGTCCTTTTCAAGAGCATGGAGAGAGCGTCGGAAATATCAGCCACCCTACAGAGACTGGGGAAAAACCACAGACAAATCGTGAGATTCGAACACGTGACGTATCAACACAAAGCACTAAATTGCTATCGCCATGTTCAGCACCAAAGATGGAACCGTAACCTCGCTGCGGGCCGCGGATAAGAATCAACATTATGTTCAGGTCGATAGATATGTCAAGACACATGGCGTTTAAACCACACACACACACTTCAGTGACAAAATCCAGAACAGGTAAATTTGTCACTGCTCACTTCACAACAGCGTATTTTGGCATGGAGGTACAGCTACATTCACTTCCAGACTCGACATCTGATGAAGGGTAGTGTTAACCTTCACTACCCGACTGCTTTATCTCCGAACAGCACCCGGTACCCAAAAAAAAACCGACGGCCGGGTGGAACCGACTGTCGGTCTACGCAGCCACTATGAGACTACAAGCGAAATCAGAAATTCTAAATTGGACACTTTCCATCCCGTTGTGTAAACGTAAACAATGTATTAATTAAACCCGTCTTTACACAACAATACAACAACAGTTGCAGATTATTATTACGACTATTCAACTAAGCAACATGTTTCGGCCTTACTCGGCCATCATCAGGCTTACAAACGGTGGTGTTAGTCAAGGTACATTCGGTGGTTTTTTACCTATGGGGTCCCATGGTTTACAGTATTGTTATCACCTTTCTCGAATTGCAGGTGCTGTTTAAAAACATAATAATACAATAAAATCTGATATTAAAATGACGTGTTTACTATAGGAGTGGGTGTTAGTGCGTGCTATACTGTGAGTACGTCGGTAATCTAGTTGTAGGGGTGTACATGGGATGGTTGTTCGTGTATTTTTCGCAGGCTTGATTATTCTCTCGGTGTGTGTGAACTTTAACAGAAAAACGTAGTGTATAGGCTCTCTCACACACCGAGAGAATAATTTTATTGTATTATCAATTTTTTAAACAGTACTTGCAATTCGAGAAATGTGATAACAATACTGGACACCATGGGATTCCATAGGTAAAACCAATGAATGTACCTTGACTAAAACCACTGTTTGTAACCCTGATGATGGCCGAGTAAGGCCGAAACGTGTTGCTTAGTTGAATAGTTGTAACAATAATCGGCAACTGCTGTTATATTGTTGTGTAAAGATCGTTTAATTAACACACTGGAAATCAGAAAGATGGTGTCTCCCAATTAAGCCTCGGCTTACGACAGATGACTTAGACTATTTTTAAGCTGAAAATTATGGAACTGCCCTAAAAAATGGGGTAAAAACAGTGATTGCAAACCTACGCGCGGAATCACTTTCATACTGTTCACACAGGCAAACATAAATTTGCTGTCATATCGCTTTTCTGGCTTGACACGAGAAATTCCAAGCCGGCAGGCGTAGAATGGTTTGATTGACGGGGTGAGCAGATGACCGGAGGTAAGTTGCGGGTGTTGGAGAAGATTTCCCGTGCTAGGACCATCAGTTAATGGTACAAGAAGTAGACTGACAGGGAGGACAACGTCTGATGCTAAGAAAGCAATTTGTCACCGAAACTGTAACATACGGAGGCGCGTAACAAATTTTGAACGGTGACAACAGACGAACCCCGAGGACGAATGATAATGTAATGACGATGTTAATTACGACACAACGGTGAGGTCAGTACAGCGACTAGGCTACAAGGCTGAACTACAGGGGAATATGTTTAGATTCCGGACAGTATGGAATGTTCTGACAAACGCTAATGTTTGATCGCACATCAAATTCAGTGCGTTACTGTGTGCAGCTAATCTATAACGCAAGTTACAAAGGCAAATGGGGAGTATACAGAAAAATTTTGTCTGTTCATCTATACAGTCCGGTTGAAATGTGATGACACACTCGCAGAAACCAGATTTCGTCTTTCGGCAAAACGGACGAGTCCATTTAAATCGGCGGGCGCGTCAGTTCAGTCTAATACTGGCAGCCGAGCTGTGCGCATCAGCGGTAGTAATACTGTATACACCATGTTCCGAGGTAGTGTGAAGGGTACTGGCTACCCACTCCATTCGGCAGTTTCCCTTTCACTTTCCCTCTCGTGCGTCACCGTGTGCCATCACATTTCAACTGGAGTCTAATGACATGCAGGTGAGAGAGAATTGTTTTACCGACTAATACAGGGAGGTCAGCGTCCGTCCGATAACAATGGCATAAGAAGACAAAAGCTATGTTCGTCACTAAATCATCACCAAACATACAGACATCTTAGAGGTATTCATGTACTGTTGCACGGATACAACACGGAGTCTCATATTTACGGGAGGAATAGCCGATGGCGACTGAACACGTTTAGACAAGAGCATAAATTTTCACAGCCGATTCCAGTGGCCACGCGGTCTAAGTCGTAGGCCTGCGGCCGTTCGTCTGCTGAGACTGTGGGTTCGAATCCCATCGAAGGCATGGATGCCAGTCTCTTGTTAAGTGTTGTATGTTGTCAGGTAGAGGTCTCTGCGACGGGGCGATCCCTCGTACAGAGCAGTCCTACAGACTGTGGTGCGTTGGTGCGTTGGGCCGTAGCACCACCAAAAAAGGGGAGAGTGGGGGGTTTAACACTGGATACGTGACACCTCTTATCGAAGAATGTAAATAGTTCATACACTGTCATGGTGGCCGGAGGGGTCTGAAACATCTAAACCCGATACACAGAACAAACAGATTTAGTTTAAAATTTAAAAAAATCTCTTTTCTTTCATCGCATTTACAACACACCACAAAAAAAAATAGTATGTTGCCATTCAAAAGGGGTAAAGTAAAGAGGGGGGAAACAATTTTTCCAAAAGCGAAAGAGCAGCCCCAAAATTTTACGATGGCATTTCAGAGAAATTCCACACTGAAGACACACAATTCTGGAGTGTCTGTAAACCCTCTGTTTTACTTCGCGCTTTCAATTCGGCGCATGCAAACTGATACACACCTTTTGTATGTACGAAAATACCGCAATAATTCGGGTGGAAACACGAGGCGAGAACACCTTACAAAATTTTGTCGTCCAGCGACAATGCAGCACGGAGTTCACAGACTGCTGCTGTTCACCACGTGTTTTTAACGATGTCTAAAATACAGGGCGGTGAGACGGATGGGACATTAACACGGAAGGTGATTTTATGCAAAATTATACCGCAAAACTTAAAGGCAGCCAACACGCAAACTTGGAAGCGCGTAAGAGTATAATATTACAGAGGCTCCTAAAGTGGAATAAAGGAGTAGGTTAGAATCATCTCGCTCAGTATAAAGCCCAGTGGCAGGATCGTGTGAACACATAAATAAATCGTCAGGTCTTTTAAACAGCGTGGAATTTCCTTTACCGCCGTAACAAGCATTACGTTCTATAGAAGGGCTCTGATCCATGGGGTAATGTATACTACTACAGACGTATGCATCGAATGCAGAGAACAGAAAATACAACACGTATAAAGACGAATACTTGTGGAATCTTGAGGCAGGAGTGACATATTAGACGACCGTAAGATGAATGGTGGCCATCGAATTTCAAATTACAGTCCGGAGTATTCGAAAAAGAAGCGAATGGAAAATAAAATGGGTGGGTTGGATGGGGGCCTCAGTGAAATGGAGGAATTTGGTATAAGGTGAATAGGAAGGAGTGATGGCAGAAAAAGAAAGAGAAACAGGCGGAATTCGAGCATGTTTAAACCTGGAAAAGATCACACGACTGAGTGGAGAGTGGAAGATGGATTCCTAGTTGAAAGAGGCCACATATTTTTAAGCAAATCCTAACCTTTTGCGTTTCTCTTTTACCTTAATATCCCCTTACTTAGAATGAATTATTATTTCAAAATTAACACAACCAACAGAAATCATACTAATAAATTCCAGGCCCAAAATATTTCCCAAAGGTAGTCCATATCCTCAGGTTTGTGTCGCAGTGCTGAATTATAAGCTTTTAACGAATTTTCTGTCATGTTCCAGCGGCTGATGATGTGAACCTCTACTTATTAATAAACAGGAAGTATCGTTGGTTATAAGGCAAACTGTACGACCCGCGATGCAGACTGTCCAACACGTCAGTCACATGAATAATAAATCCTAACATACAACACACGCTTCTGAAAGTGAGTAAAAACCGCAGATTTTATTAACGTTAGTCCAGCACAGTAATTCCGACAGGTGAGGTACTTACGGTCCCTCATAACCCTTCTACGTAAGAAACAACATTTGTAAATAATCCATGACCATGCAGTAAGCTGATTCGATGGGATAAGAAAACAAAAAAAAAAGCAGATAAATATTTAAAAGAATTCTTAAATTAAATTAAATTATATTATATTATATTATATTATATTATATTATACCACATCATATATCATATCAGATCCTACACGATTTGACCACAACTTTGGGCGAAACGTGTAGAAGGCATACAATGTATATAAGATAATCTCAAACGTTAATATGCATTTGTTTGTTTCATTACCACATCGAAACGCCATTTTGTACATCACGAATTTCAAATGGTGCAATAATGTCACGTCTCGTTGCGGATGCACCTTAAAAAAACAGGTTGTCACGCCTTTTGTGTCCTGTGAGTTGGGATTTTGAAACTTTTAAGGAAAAGACTTCATCTTTCACACAAACACTTGCTTCTTACGTAGCAGTGAATACTGCGTCTCGTTTATGGAAACCAATCGGTCATTGTTGTCCATGAAAATAGTCGCTACACGTTCTGGGATCCATACAAAATACACAAATGCATTTTGTAGGCAGAATGTAGAATTCATGATTGTTAAACCTAGCCAGTAGTCTTTAAACGGTTAATTTCGCACTCACATTTCCATAAACGAAAATATGAAACGCTATTATCTCCTTTAATTTACCAGCATTTATAAAAATACGAAAGCACAGTGACCCACAAAATCAAAATGGTGCTTCGATAGGACGACCTCAGGAGACACGTCTACGCATTTTGTGTAAATAAAATGAAATGGCGTTTCCTAAAATAAAAAAAACCATCCTTCCAAGGTGCCCTCAGCAGAAACAGCATAAAATTTTGATCGTATCTCAAGTTACATGGCATTTCTCTTGAATGTGGTTGAGAAACTAACAAAACGAGGTCCCTTTAGACCTTAACGCGTTTTAAAGTTACCTTTCCCAACCACCGTCGAGGGGAACCATAAACCAACGGAGATCGCAGTAGCCCTACGACTACATTACACAATTATTACACATAAAATACATGTATTTATTGTCAAATACAAAACAAAATTGACTTCATAAACATCCTAAGCCCTCAGGACTAAAATTAATGTCCGCATACATGAAAGTCCATTTCGTACCACACAGAGAACACGGCGTGCTTTAATTAGGGCGACTATTCAGTGCATAATGTATAGCTAAACAATCGCTGTTCACGTTAAATATCATGTGAGACACAAACAAACGGTGTGAACAAAATCCGGATATTTTATTATCAAACGTGTCGGTACACGCAGTCACCACTAGGCTACGGGCGGTTGGACTGCTCTACGCTCTAAAAAATTTTGTTTTTTTTTTAATACTTCAAAGTGCTCGCAATACAAAATCGAACAGTAAGTTGCATCTCAGGCTCAGTGTGTCTACCGGCTACTATCAGACGACCGGAAAGGAATAACAAATACATATTTTCTTTGAACGCTCGACAGTTGTTAACACTAACATGGCATTCTGTTTCTCCAGTACGCTGTGCGACCACAAAACACAACAGGTACATGCAAAAGGTCTAAAGGATGAGGATGCGAGATCTAAAGTAGTTTAACGAAGGGTCAAAGGGATGTGAAATGTCGACGAGCCACGTTACCACCAACCGCTGCAGACAGTTCATAGCAAAACGGCATGGACTGAATTTACATCAAATTCGACTGTAACATGAGCGACTAACAGCTCCTAAAATTCCACGTAACCCAGAACTTTTACGTAGACTCCAGTTGAAATGTGATGGCACACTGTGACGCACGGGAGGGGAAGTGAAGGGGAAAATGGCGAAAGGAGTAGGTAGCCAGTACTCGTCACACTACCTCGGAACATGGTGTTTCCAGCATTACTAACGCTGATCCACGCACCTCGGCTGCCAGTAGTCGACTGAACTGACGCCCCCGCCGATTTAAATGGACTCGTCCGTTTCGCCGAAAGACGAAATCTGGTTTCTGTGCGTGTGCCATCACATTTCAAACGCAGTCTGCCACCCTGCGTTATCCACTACCCAAGTCTGTTACTTAGCAACTGAGTATCCACAGAGAAATTGAAAGCATTTATATACCAGAAAATAAAATAAATAATTACATAAATCGCCCATTGAGCAAAATCCATTGTACAGAACGCTGAGTAAGCGAACTGACGAAATATATGAAGAACGGGATATGTAGCGGGCGTGTCTAATTGTGCGCCGTAAATGTAAGACAGAATAAGAATATCAGCCTCAGGGAATTGAACGAACGTTTATTATCATAATTCTTCCGTACAAAGCCCCTGAGGGTAACAGGAACCTGTAGGTGTCTGTCTGTCTGTCAGTCTGTCTAAAGGTAAAGGTAAAGGTAAAGCAATCCCATTACAGGCCTGGACAGGCCCTGAGGGTTCCAAGAGGCTGAGGCTCCCAGATTTCAAGACAATCGGCATATGAAGACGGTAAGGTTTGCAGCCCTACGCACCGGCCGCCTTTACCTCCCAAGAAATATTCCTGGTACTCATTTCTATTAGAGGCTTAGTCGACCCCAGGACCATAGTGCGGCAGGAAGGATTGTGCAAATGAAAAATTCCAGTGACACCATCGGGAATCGAAACCGCGATCTTCCGGTTCGTAGCGCAGTGCCCCACTTCGTGGCCCCCTGTCTGTCTGTATTGTAACTGATTTCGAAAACCTATAAAAGGATTAAATTTCGTGTAAAAAATTGTTCGCTGCAGTAAAATCCTTTTTGAAACACTAACAGTCGCTTAGCTGTTCAACATGTACTCGAATCTCACTGCCCAATTGATACACACAGCTTTACCAAACACAGGCGACACCTGATATTGCCAGATGTTAGCAGTCAGCTTTCTCAAACTTTTACATTTTAATACTCCCGTTGTATTTTAATCTGAATAATTTTTAATAACACCATACATCAATTGACAGTTGTATAATGCTGAACTATATACGTGTACCATTTACTGGCATACCATACCTTGCTGTTGTCTTTATAATATTGTAGGCTATCTCCCTGATCACGACTGCAGTAGGTGGCCGAATCATGTAGGAGGGCAAAAACTAAGCTCCGTGAGATAGTTAGAAAAGAAACTATTGTGTAGAAGACAAAAGAAATACGAATAACACCAAGAAGAAGTCCCTAGCTATTAGGGGAACTCACATATAGCAAATTCTCTTAACATTCGAAACTGCATTTTTTTTGCGGTGTGACTTTATGGACCCCGCATCATTCTCAGAACAGGTTTTTTTTTTGGCGCAACAGCCACCAGTGGGGCAGGGCCTCCTCATTCACGAGGTTTCTAGATCACACATGACGACGCACCACAATCGGTAGGACTCCTCTGGACAAGTGATCAGCCCGACGCAGAGACCTCTACCTGACAACACATAACATTCACAACAGACAGACATCCATGCCCCCGGCGGGATTCGAATCCACAATCCCAGGAAGCAAGCGACAGCAGACCCACGCCTTATACCGCGCGGCCACTGGGACCGGATATTCTCAGAATATATCAGTATTCATTTCTCCAGCAAAACTTCAGAAGCCGGTCTTCGCATTTTCTTTACAGTAAGATATTAATTTTGAAATACTGATAAAATGCACGCTCAAAATGCCCTGTTATAGCCCACAAGTGCAGATGTATCGCATAAACATTGTTTTAATGTACACGATTTCACACGGCAGTTTACACCCCCATAAACAACCCATCATACAGCGTCATATTCTGGATTACGCGTATAGCCTGGTAGAACATCAATTGATGACACTGTGCTCCAAAATTTTGGTACAACACCACCCATACCTGACACACACAAACATAACCATGAATACCAACGCACGAAGCGTCACAACTGTAAAATCCTTAAATTTTGCCTTCACTGTCTTGGATATGCAAAGACAAGCGACGTACGTATAACGTAGCACTGAGGCGTGTTCGCGTGAAAAAGGAAGAAGTATTGCATATTCTGAGTGTGTTTCTTACCTTAGCTATCCAGCATTCAACCCGCATGCGCCGCATTATACTGTCATCTGTGGCCATATTTTTCCACACTATTTCTTTAAAGGCATGATTTTCGGGAGGGGGGGGGGTTAGTTTCTGAAAAAAATATTT
>Ga0136643_10018522_pt1 | contig 10503 bp, 7 predicted proteins | sample TergutLab28metaG_FD_96883 | JGI IMG/M metagenome (GOLD analysis project Ga0136643, IMG submission 96883) | Labiotermes labralis P1 segment gut microbial communities from Petit-Saut dam, French Guiana - Lab288 P1 (version 3) (version 3) | ecosystem: Host-associated > Arthropoda: Insects >... | reverse complement strand
TCCTCACCCATACGCGCCACATGCCCAGCCCATCTCATTCTTCTCGATTTTATCACCCGCACAATATTGGGTGAGGAGTACAAATCATTTAGCTCCTCGTTATGCAATCTCCACCATTCCCCCTTTACCTCGTCCCTCCTAGGTCCAAATATTAATCGCAGTGTCATAGTGTTGTAAATTGACGCTAACTGAACATGTGCGCCAATACCTACATTATATGCTGCACGGACGGGGAAATTTGTGCACACTATTTCACATCACAACAAATGTTATTTCCACTTACGTTAGTGACAAGTCCATGTTACAAGGCAAGGCACAAGAAGCTGAAGTTTCCTTCTTGACAAATGATACTTACCTGAAACAAGAAAAAAATTAATATAAATAACATACGTAATATCCTTGACACACCGAAAGTAAACGTCGCTTAATTTCGAAAACAGCAACTGGACAAATATTCCGACTGACGTATCAACTTCTCAATACCTCAATATATTCTCCTTTCTCCTTCTTTGTCTTCCAAACCGATTTCTCAGGAAAAATTTTCCCACCGAACTCAAGAATGCCCCAGCCTTCACCTACATTCCACAAACACGTACAGCCCATGAAAAATCCCTAGACAATATCATCTCAGGACAACGTGACTTTTACGAATAACAAAGTTAATTGGATGGTTTATTTACATCTCTCACATCATCCTTGTTAATTCTAAAAATTCTCCTTATCCCTTTGTTCTCAAGTTAAGTGGTTGTAATTTAAATTTCCTTTAAACGTAACAAACGAAGTTTCATGCACCCAAACTTTAATTAATTCTATGACACTCACGCATTTTATAATTTCCTAATTAAACCTTTAAATCTGAAGTAGAGCACACTAGTTAGTTGTCGATGTATGTTTAAATTTACTATGAAAGTTTTCTATCTTTTTCAGATCAATTGATTTTACTTCCTACACGACAAAAACAAAACAGAGCACAGTCTAGAAGTTCATGTCTAATTGATACCAATAAAATCATCAAGAACTTCGGAATAAAAAACATGGAATCGACAAAGAGTGGGACCGATTTTCAATGCAACATTAAGTAACTTTAGAAGGCATGATAGTTCATTTGTAATAAACTACAAAACTCTTTTTGTAAAAATAAAATAACACTAATGCTTAAGAAGGGACTCATTCAACAAAAAACGAGCCCAATCAAAGGCACTTGATGAAAAATAAAGCCTGAATGAACAACAGCAAGATAGTGGGGGCATCAGACTCACCAGCCACTTTCTCATATCCCTACTTGTTGAAACTCGTCAAGAAAACCGATAATAATTCACCAACTTCGGTAAACACAAAGGTCGCACTCCCAAACATCGGATTTCTGGAGTAGCGTGGCTCTGCTACAGCTCCAGAAGCCTTCAGTAAGTTTCTCATTCAGACCTCACAGTTAAAGATAAACTTTTCCTTGTGCCAACTCCGAGGACACATGTGGGACTGGACGTACAGCTCCGCTCATTCTGTGACTCGCCAACAGTGAGGTGAAAAATCACCTTCACGACCCGGCCGCTAAGTACTGGGGAGGAGACCCCAGTGCCCGTTAGAAGGACCATGGGTTGGCCCCACAGCCTGTCTGATGGCTTTGTAGAAGAATAAATCGAAGTCCAATTCCTCCGACGGCTAGTCCGTAGCCTAGTCACAACGTCGATTGCACTACTGCGCCCCCGTTTCAGTAAGCATGTAAAGTACAAGTTCTCACTCATGCTACAACCACAAAAACAACTTATCAAATTCTAGAAAATATTTACTTTCGCACCAGATAAGGCAGAAGCGATTTATTTAGAGATGCTCTTAATTATTACATTGCGTCGAAGGTACGCTTATAAAATATGAATGTGGAACGTCAGTAGGGGAGTGACAAGGGAACATCTAAGTGCTCGAGGATACAAGTACTTACATGTCCCAGTGCGATTTGTGCCAAAACAAATCTCACATTGATTGACGAAGGCTCTAACGTGGTTCTCAAAACCGGCGACTAATCGCCTGAGCCATGACATGGCTTCACAATAGAAGAAAACAAACGTTGTTCTTCCTGCAAAATTCTGTTAAATCACTCGACATGCGTCATAAATGAATTGTTAGAGACATAGCTCAAAATAAATAGTATAAGCAGGAAGTATAATTCTAGATCAGGGATTTTTACTTCGAACAAACGTGAACAGAACAGAATTCCTTTTTCTGTAAGCAAGGAAAATGAAAACAGGCAGAATGCGTAGTAAACTGAATGCTCACATCTATGTTGTGTGCTGAATATCTGCGCTTCAAGATCTTATCTCTGGCATTATTTTTGTTAGTGATGGAGACAGTATACATCCTTTTTAGCTCTACGAGATGTGAAAAACACGGAGCAAGATGTGCAACATCCACCGAGATTTTACGTTTTACGGCCTTGCGTAGAGATGAAGGTTATCAAAGTCTGGAACTCAATTCCGATAATAAACCAGAAGCGTCTTTATTGCATTCCAACGCCTTCTTTTATGTCTGGAAACGCTATCGGCAAAATTATTCTTCACGGAATGGCTTTCGTGACGGATTTAAACAACGGAACACTCACAAAATTGGAATCATGTTTTGCGTACTGTAGATTGTATACAGGTGTGCGCTCACAGAAGCCTGACATTCTTCAATATTCTAAAAAAAAAATCCATACCATTTCTTCAACATTAATTTCTTTTCTCAACTCCATGGCAAGTATTCCAACTGGACTCTTTCCTCCAGGTTTCCCGACCACACTATAAACTGTTCTTTTTCAACCATACGTGCTGAGTGTCTATCACATCCTCCTTCAGCTGCTCGTCGTTATAAAACATAGTGCGATGTATAAATTATAAAGCTCCGCATTGTACCTTTTCCCGGCCTTCTCAACAGGAAAATTGAGGTCTTTTTTGTCTTTTCATTTTTACCTTACGTTTTTGTAAGACAGGTTTAAAGATGAAGAAGAAAAATGAACTGAATGGAAGTGAGCACTACTCGAATTTTAAACTTTACTTCATTTCCTCGTGATGCAATTCTGAATTTCTAGTGCCTTTCAGTAAGATTTAAATTTTCATGTACTTACGCACTTCTACACAAATTTAAATTACAAAGGCACACAACTCTACCTCTACTGCTCCGTTCTTCTTTCACGCTTTGTAGCTGCAGTATGGGGACAATTGTAAATTTTTATATTCCAACGCAAGATACATTCAGTTACCACAAAGCAATGTTCTTGAATATCGAATTGTGATATTCATATGTCGCCACTCTCAAACATCCTTACACTTACCGAAAAATATGGTAATGGTAACCATACTAACCACTGTAGCCCTACTTACAAGAAAGAGAGGCTGTCTCCCTCTCCCAATATGGTGATATTCACATGCCGCCACTCTCAAACATCCTTACACTTACCAAAAAATACGGTAACGTTAACCCTACTAACCACTTTAGGCCCTACTTACAAGAAAGAGAAGCTGTCTCCCTCTCCCAATATGTTACTCTTTCCTGCGTCATCCATACGCGAGTAGAAAACACTTAAAGGTCTGAAACACTCGTAGAAGACAGACGTTCAATCCCCCATATATTTCCCATGTCATGTGACTTGAAAAATGGTTGGGTTTCGTTTTGTTCTGCTTTTTTAAACATTAATAAATCGTTATACACTGTAGAGTAGAACACGTTGCGCTCTGTGTTTTCGTTTCCATATCAAAAACACACTCGAGGGAGCACGTGTTACTCTCGAAACTTTTAAAATTATTTAATCATTTTTAACAGTTTTCCTGTGGGGAAATAAAACAACGGTGAACAAAGGGCACCTGGTTTCAGCGTAGATGTCTTTAGGTAACATGTTGATGTTCACGTATGTTCTGTTTATTGCCAGGATATAACGCAAGGATGACCATTCCAGTATTACTCCTCACACATTCTTTGAATCGCCTTCAGTAGAAATCAAATTAAGGCAACTTAAGGAATAAAAGGTAAAGGTAAAGCTTTCCCAACACCAGTCATGAAGACTCAAAGGTAAAAGGTAAAGCAGTCCCTTTACAGGCATGGACAGGCCCAGAGGGTTTCAGGAAGTTAAGGCTCCCAGATTTCGTAACAACGGCACATGATGGTGGTAGGTTGTCAGCCTTACGCACCGGCCGTCTTTACCCCCAGGAAATACTTCTGGTACTCATTTCTGTTAGAGGCTGCGTCGACCCCAGGGCCATAGAGCGATCGGAAGGATTTTATGTCAACGAAAAATCCACTGACACTAGCTGGGATCGAACCAGCGACCTTTCGATTTGTAGCACAGCACCTTAACCACTGTGCTACCGCGGTCCCCGAAGACTCAAAGGAGGTGCTGGAATGTTTGGCTTCCATGCTTACTTTGACATTTTGTACAACTTGGACGGCAGAGTTGTCAGCTCTAGGCGCCGGCTGCGCTTTACCCGAAAGGAAATTGCTTGGTACCCATTTCTGCTAGAGGCTGACAGGATCCCAGGACTGCTGAATGTTGGGACATGAAAATTTCCAACTAGCCTACCGGGAATCGAACACGAAACCTTCCGTCTTGTGGCGCAGTGCATCAACCAACTGCGCCACTCACCCGCCCGCCTGCCGCCTTCTTCCCCCCCCCAAACCCCCCCCCCCCCAAAGTGAAATAGGAATACATCAAATAACACCAAAGAGACCTTGTCTTGGGAAGAAATATTTCGCGATGTACGGCACGTCAAAGCACATTACTGTGTGCGCTACAGTCAGCTTCTTGATTCTATCCTGAGCCGGCTGGATCCAACGCAAACCAGTACAAGAGTTTATTTTTAACACTTATTGTAATATTGTCTTACCATCCCGTTTGGGCACTCCAAATCCGTTCTCCTTCCGTTACAGTTTCCTGACTTAAATCCAGAATTCATTTCGTTTCTCTCACAAGCATGCTGCCCGCTCCAGCCAGGCCATTCAACTTTTTTTCGGTCACCGTAACAAGATCTTATGACAGATATAATCCAAGATGTTTCTCGTCGTGTGTTACTTTGCCCCCCTGTTGCTGCCTCTATCCGTAGCCCATCCATTACTCTCCAAGGCACGCACTTCTCAAACAGAAGGATTAAAGTAAGGAATGTAACTGTAGTGTGAAAAGCTTCAGAATATAAAACTCACATCGGGCCATTTGAGGACAATATTTGTGCTGTCACCCATACCATTCCCCATATTTCGGTCTTCTCATATTTTCATATAATAATGTCATTGAGTAATGGAACATACTTGACAACAAAAAGTATATTAAATAAACTAACCATAATTACATTGGGATTTATGTGTTTTAGATTATCATCAGCTCCTCTGTGTTCAATAAGCTTTAAATAATTGCAAAGTATTTTTCACGGGTCTATATATTCCGACAATATAAATACTGGAAAATCATTCATGTGGTTCTATGGTGTATCGAGGACTAACCGAAAATTATTATATGGAAAATTAATCACTGTATTATGGCATGTAACAGAAATAAAACTGCTACCCTTCCAATATATGAAAATCTAACGCCTCAAAAAATACAGCATTATATATATATATATATACAATAATTGATCATATCTCACAACAGTAGAACTTTATGTCGTGCCCTGTATATTTCTTAACGGAAATATTATTTCACTGATAAAAAAAATATGTCAGTACTAAATCAGTCTCCCAAACGAAGTCAAAATTTTCATTACTTTTCTTGAATAATATAGTGGCAAGAGCAATTCACATTTCATCTGTTCGGACAAATTCTTCCAGCTGCTTGTACAAGAACGTATCTCTCCTCACAGTACAAAACCAGCGTACTCTTCGCTAAAGATAACATCCTCCCCTGTTCCCCCGATTTTCTCCCTTGACACATGGTGTCTAAGGTGTGGGTCTGCAGCCGCTCGCTTGCTGGGACTGTGGGCTCGAATCCCGCCTACGGCACATACGTCCGTCTCTTGTGAGTGTTGTGTGTTGTCACGTAGAGTTCTCTACGACGGGCTGATCACTCGTCCACAGGAGTCCTAACGAGGGTAGTGCGTGTGTGTGTGTGTGTGTGTGTGTGTCATTGAGTGTAATTGGGTGCAAGATGAACACTGTACATCTACAATGAGTAGGCAGAAAGTGGTTAGAATAAGAAAGAGCGAAAGAAAGAAAGAAAGAACGAATGAAAAAAAGCCACATCCCGTCACTATAGCCCGTACGATTATGGAGGTTGTAGGAAAGATCTATGCTTGTTTTCGAGTTCTATCCTTACGAGGCGAAGTGAGAATTTACAGACTGTGACTAGTTCTGTTTTTCAAAACACACCAAACCTGAACGCTGTAATCACATTACATTAGGTCACTTGTCTGTTGAGGAAAGCTAAATTAGACTAGGGAGCCCTGATACTTTTTGGTTTAAGAAAGCCCGAAACACTTAGAAAATGATACGGTAACGCTGGACCAGGTGACTGAGAGCGTCACGTCTGAGGCTTTCTTGCAAACACAAAATGAAACAGATAGCCCCTTTCGGTGAACACAATAAGCTCTGCCTTACGCATGGATATTAATTATGAGAGTGTTGACAGCACACTGCCACCTGATAAACTTAAGCTCAGGATTTTCGCTAATGACCACAACATAACGGAAGACCACGTATCGTTTATACGAGCTTAAAGTTCACTTGCAACTTTGGTACTTATGGGTTTGATAGGAAGGGCTTATAGATTATTACACATTATCCTGGCCAACACTGATAGTTACGAATATTGTAGAAGAGACACGAAATTTAAACACAAGTGATTAATTAGTCGCCTAACCGATATTCAACTGTAGTCATGTGTAACAATACATATAAAGAGCACAGTAGTTAAGGTGCTGTGCTACAAATCGGAAGGTCGCTGGTTCGATCCCAGCTGGTGTCAGTGGATTTTTCATTGACATAAAATCCTTCCGATCGCTCTATGGCCCCGGGGTCGACTCAGCCTCTAACAGAAATGAGTACCAGGAGTATTTCCTGGGGTAAAGCCGGCCAGTGCGTAAGGCTGAAAACCTACACCATCCTGTGCCGCTGTCACGAAATCTGGGAACCTTAACTTCCTGAAACCCTCTGGGCCCCTCCGGGCCTGTAAAGGGACTGCTTTACCTTTACTCCATAATTAGAATTTGCGAAGTAAAATCAAAACAATGGCGTTAAACAGTAATATCCATACACTTTCGGAGAACGTTCTTGTTTGTCATGTATTTATAAATGCAGAATATTTTGTGCAGACAGACATGTGTAAAAACGCTCCTGTTTATTATGATATTTAGAGTTTATAAAAATGTGAAGATTAATAATTATTTCATAAACAAACTTTAGAAAAGATGGCGTGAATATTAAGGCACATCAATTACCTAACTAGCTCAGTAAGTCGAAGTCATTATTAAGTATCTGGCAGTGAATCGGCTACTCTAAATGTTTCCATCCTTCGTGGAAACCAAATTTTCGAATCCCATTACTTGTCCTTAATTTGATACATAAATATATATGTGAAAATCCTGCTGCACTGGACTCAATCAGATAATGAATAAAATAATTGCAACAGCACATTCAGCTATTTAGTTCCAAGAACTTTTTTTGTATGGTGTTGCAACTTCGATGCGTTAGAAAGCAGATCAACTGAATATTCTTTAAATGTGGTACTGGAGAATGATGGAAAAGGTCAGTTGGATCGATCGTGTAAAAAAAGAAGTATTACACAGAGGCAAGGAGAAGAGAAACATCCTGCATACTAGAGAACGAAGGAAGGCTAACTGATTAGGTTACATCTTGCGTAGGTACTGCCTTCTAAAATACGTTACTGAAGGAAAGATAGAAGGTACGAGAAGACGAGGGAGAAGACCTGGGAAACTCTGGATGACCTTCAGGAAACCATAAGATACTGGAAAGTGAAAGAGGAAAACTTCAATCTCTGGAAAACTCGTTTTGGAAGAGGCTACGGATCTGTCGTAAGACAGACTACGTCAGTATGACGTGTAGAAGCTTTCGCTACTACAGAATTCAATTAAACCTTCTTGGGCAGATAGTCGCGTCAGGTGTCAAAATGCTGTGACATTTCACAGACAAACTGCCCCCTCTTCAGGGTGCACCATGAAAAGGGGGACAGAGTAAGTTTCTGAAACGTTGGATTATTTTTACACTTTGACATAGATGTCGGCCCGAAGATTTCGTTGAATACGTGATGATGACTAAAGTTTTAAGCGAATCAGAAATCCGGTTAATTAATACTGAACCATTCATACAAACGCGTCGCAGGTACCTAATTCGAAATACAGCCGGATTTAGCACGAAACTCCAACTCCCTCAACCTTCGGCAAATTCTTTGCCATACCTACACGGAAGTTTTCGAATGACTTTGACTCATATGCTTTTCACAGCACTTCACTTTGTTCAGTATTGAGAAGAAAATCGCAGCGAGTTAAAATTCCGAAAGGGCGAACTAGCATAAAACAACCCCTCGCTAAATTCAGCCACAGAGTACAAACACGCCATACAACCCGCATACGTCGAGATGACAACAAAACATGCTGAAAATATCAGTAGGAACTCTCAAGAGCGATAGACTATAGAACTCTCCATGAAGTTCAAAATAACCGAATGACCTACCCTCATTATTTGTCAACACCGTGCTTCCATCAAGTTAATGCACAAACTCTGTTGCCACAAAGTAACAGCCTGCCACCTCAGACATGTTTAAGTTCACAAACTTCTGGGTTCGACGCAGCAAGCCTGTATTAAAGTTGTTACCGCAAAGTGGCGATAGGTCAGGGTTCAGTCTCCAGATGCAGGTTCTGTAAGTAAGATGGGCTTAAGCGTCATCCGGTCGCAGTGACGCAGGCAATCAGCACGGTATTATCTTCGTTGAATAGAGGTGCATTAATCCAAGATTTTATTTGGAAGAACAGGCCTTAAAGTGCAAGATTAATACTAAAATCCTACAGGACGATACCACTTGAATAACTAGGTGTGGAAGGAAGGTAAAAGAAAAGCAGTGTTGTCCGTGTGCCAAGTCATGAAAACATATGGGGGACGGGAACCACAGGTACATTATTTCGTAACCTCGACCCTACATTCAGGAAAGTGGTCAGCTCTAGTCTTCAGCTATTTTACCCTTGCGTAAAGAGCCTCCGTACCAACTGCATTAGATTATGGTTGAGCCACAGAGCAGTGAACCTTTCCTGAATCGAACCACGATTCTGCGGTGGTCCGTTTCACGGCCTAGGTCGCGTAAGGGAGCATAACAGTGAAGCTGTTGTTAAATAAATAATTTGTAAGGGCTGGATATGTGAGGCTCTGTAGTAGACCCATTGGGAAGCTGTTGTGAAGGGGGTAATGAAATACTCAAGTATGGTATATTGTATATCCACTACCCGCTAAAATTAAGGCTTTTATTAAAGGCGCAAGAACAAGAATAAAGAAAGTTTTATAACAAATGTGTGAAATAATAAATACGAAACATCATTTGTTGTTTCATTTTATGTTGCTCTCAGTACTTCGGTCTATATGGCATCGAATTACAGAGTTATTTGTGAATTGGAAACATTTGGAAAGGAGGTGTCGTGGCCTAGGACAGTGTTCTCCCAGAATTTATGATAAACTGAGAAAAAGCACGAAAACCTCAGTCAAGATACGCGGGAGCCTGGCCACAATTAGAATATAGGAAATTTCATACGTCAAGGGTAGGTCAACACGTTCGGCGTCATTATCAGAATAGGGACTATGTCGAGAGAACAAAAAGGTAAAGTAATTCCTGTGCAAGCCATGAAGGCGTGGGGATGGATGAATGATAAGTCTTCATTCTTTCTTAACCTTGAGACTTAATGGAATTGAAAGGTCAGCTTCACGTTCCGGCCGCTTCCTCCCTCCCCCTTCTTGCCTCTACAGAGATTCGAACCAAGGTTCCTCGGTTGTACAACTTGTACCCTCGTCAATATATCGGCCAAGCTATCACGGCTCGCTGTTACAAAAACGTCTGGCATAAAATGAGTACTACTGACACACACCGAAAAAAATTCAATTTACACAACAGACACCTGAACAAAAATGTGGGCTGTCGTCTTGTTATCGCAAATGTGGCGGCCTTCTCCGACACATACATAATGGAAAATAGCAGGGAAAAAATGGCCCCTTATCTCATGATTTATAAAGTACAAAATATACAACTTATGTGGAGTAAGCGGCAGCAGACAAGCAAAGTAAGAGGAGAAAGACACTGGAAAGAAACACCCACCTACCAACAGCAGCCCACTGCTCCCTTCTAAGAACATAAAAAGTGCGTGTATATATATATATATACATACACTTATCGACAAATGCAACATTCCCTGAACAACAAAGCTTTTGATGTAGATATTTGGAAGGGGTGGGCCTGGAAGCAAATGGAAAGGAGAGAAGCAATTTGCGACAGAGGAAGGGATCAAAAGAAGGGAATGAGAACGGAAGAAACAAAACAAAAATAAAATTGCG
>Ga0136643_10018521_pt1 | contig 10504 bp, 7 predicted proteins | sample TergutLab28metaG_FD_96883 | JGI IMG/M metagenome (GOLD analysis project Ga0136643, IMG submission 96883) | Labiotermes labralis P1 segment gut microbial communities from Petit-Saut dam, French Guiana - Lab288 P1 (version 3) (version 3) | ecosystem: Host-associated > Arthropoda: Insects >... | reverse complement strand
GTGTGTGAGTAGGATGGCTGAATGACCTATTCTATTATGCATGGGAGGGTTCTTCTGTATTGTGAAAATGTAAACATGAAGCATCTATGGACTTACCTAAGCTCTTGGTGCTAGCGTGTTCCTGTCTAGCTTGTTCCCTGGTTGGTGTGGGTCCATATGGGTGGCTCGTTGATGGAGTCCCCCTGTGCCGTGTCTCTGATTGTGATAGGTTCATTCACCTTGTTCACTGTCGGGTGTGGTTGTATTGTTAACTGGGTGTTATGTCTACTATGTGGCTGGATCTTTCACTGTGTGGCATGTGGTACTGCGAGGCACTTGTACTGTTGGTCGGATTTTACTATGTAGAGTTCTTACATACATACCTTTTCCTATTTTCACACACACAACGGGGATGACACACTTCCTAGATTAATAAAAAAGAGTAGATCTGTTCGTGCATTTAACTTAAGAAATTCAATATGGATAAAGATAAGAAAATATTTGAGAGGATGATTGTTATGAAAATACAAGAAAGCGTCTTTAGTAGAGTCCCTTCTTCTTATTTCTTATTATTACTATTACTATTATTATTTGTGAAACATACTCAATACTGAAATCCCTCGTGCATAATAACTCTCGGGTACTTGAGGTAATTGTACTAGTGTTGTACAGTTACACACGGGAGGCTAGAAAATCATTTTGGGGTTGTTGCTGTGAGAATCGTTATTTGGGAAAGTCACCTAAAGAACTACCTGACGGTCTTCTGAATTGTGAATCAGGTAGGTAAGTAATGACCTACCTGATTAAATGGCGTCATAACTCAGAAACAATAATTTTTACTCTCTCCATCATGAAAACTAAAAATATTTATAACTAAAAGTTCGTCGGTTACATAAACTGTTTTAAACATAAGGGTAACTTGAGGGTTGTTTGACCGTGCATCTTCCTCATGAAATAAAGTGAAATGCCAACTTGTGTTGGTCGTGTGTACGGTGCGGATGGTGCCGTGTACGTCACCATCCGCACCATAAACACGACCGACGCAGCGGCTCGCAAGACCACCACTCATCCAAAAACTCGGTGCACTAAACCATATGCTGCAACTCAATATCTAATGCTCCTGATGATAGGTGCATGTACCTGAAACATGTCGAGCTAAGAATACATCAATAAAATTACCTAGTTGCATCAAGTTGGCATTTCACTTATTTTCATGTTTTAAAAATAATAATTATTATTATTTATTTATTTGCTTTACAGAATTTCAGGAATGTTTCCGCTATGACCAAGTTTTCTGCAGCTTACATTCCTTGTATTAGCCTCTTAAAAGCCTAAGATTTACTTTATGTACCACCAGCTTTAACATTCAGAAATTCTGCGTTCTGCCCGCAATGCATTTATGTGTTTTGCGTGGATCTCAGAATAAACCGATTTTTTTTTCTTTATACAGCAATAACTTATCGGTTTATATAACCGAGGCAGAGAGTGTTTACTGCGAGGTACGAACTGGACCATTAAATCATATAGATATACTTTCGTCCTTAAAGGGTTAATCTTGGGTTTCAAAGTGTTAATGATTTATTAATCTTCAGTTTGACATATATTTACCTTACATTTCTTTTAATATTCAGCTCTCGCAATGAATTTTGTCTACATCTAAGCTAATATTTTGTAATTTCATTTTTTCTCATTTTATGGCCTTTCGATCCTACATACAAACTAGTTCGTTTTTCTTACCAAACTCAGTTCCGTTTTCTTGAGCTGGTTCTCCCATTCACATTTGATATAATGTGCAAGGGTATCTAAATTTCTCACTTCTGATGTCTTGTTACCAGTGAGTAGTTTCCTGAATGCTATTTCCTCATTCGTGTTTGGCTACTTTATTTTTCAGGAGCTCCTGTGTTCGCCTTCTTGTTTTTGTGAGTTTCAACAATAAATGAGTTTACTTTTCCTCCTGCTTGCAGACAAGATATCTCCCACTCTAAGTTTCCCCCTCCCCACATTTCACAATTTTTAAATTTCCAACCTGAGCCATACTATAATGCTCCTTTCTTTCCTTGTGTATTACTCTGGTGTCATTTGTCTATATTAACATTAATAATGTCCCCAAACATCTGTGGAGTCGCTGGATACATTAATATTTTTTAGATTTTTTGAAATGACAACATCATATATTATCGATCTTTAACACAACGAAGACCTACAAGACTCAGAACATAACGACACTAAAGGAGAGAAAATTTTTTTTGGCCCTAATTCCAAATTATAAATCCGATTATTTGGGCATGCAGCTGTCGACATCGGTAAACCCATCAAACGCCAGGTGGCTGCTCTTTCTCTCAAAGACGGACTCCCTAGAGTTTGTCTTCAGAGCAGTGAACATTCCCTTTGATTGGGAGTTCGTGGTGGCTCAGCAAGAGGAAACGACGCAGCTCTCCGAAGTGTACCGTATCAATGCTACATTTCCGCTCGAAGTTCACCGAGTAGGCAACTGGTCTCTCGCTAACGGACTTCAGTGGACGAACACACCCTTGTACAAGAGAAGGAACAATCTCCGGGGTGTTGAATTGAGAATCTCTACTGCATATGTAAGTTAACAGCTTGAGCCGAATTGCTACAATCCTCCAGTTCAGTACCAACTGGCCGTGTAGTTTATTTGTACTAAAAGTTCTGGGTCCAAAGAGGATTATTTATACTATTACATGCAGTATTTACAAGGCAAAGTAAAGGTGAACCTGACCCTGTGATTACCGTAAAGGTATATGAGGGGAGAGGACGTACACCTCCATTCGCATAACCTTATCAGCCGAAAGCGTGTTAAATAACACTTGTAAGTTAATGCCATTCAATCTTGTCCTCAGCGCTAGATAGGGATAACCTGTTAGCTTTCATGATTCGACCAATTTACTTCCGACAAAAGCGCCCGTGATACCAACTGAATAGGAGACCGGGTGGACCCCACGTCTTGGCGCGACGCTTGGAAAGACAAAATACTATAACATCTCTTGTCCGCGTCGGGTACTGTGGCTTGCATAGGGTCACATAAACTAACAGTTGGATTTACCAATGCCTACACACACACACACACACACACACACACACACACACACATATATATATATATATATATAAACCCGTACATAATGCTTTAGAAAGACTGAAGCGAATAGTTCGCTATGGAAGCCAAGAAGTAGATGGTGTGATAATATGAAGTAGTTCTTAGAAGATTAAGTTGTGAGGGTAGAGTTTCAGAGGCGGACTTCTATGAATCCAGTATTAAATTTCGAGACATTAAAAGCGAGAGATCTTTTGAACAGATGAGCAAAGAGTAGCTTCACAAAGAAGAATTCAGCTCTACAGATTTAGTTAAACTTATGTATTATTCTTTAAAAAAATAGTTTACAGTTATTATTATTATTTTTTTTAAAATTTATTTCTCTCCATTTAGTAATTAGGTGGCGGTCTTCTGTCAAGTCCAGATCTCAACAAGAGATCAAAGCGATATACCCCAGCACGTTACGAATGATGTGTGCAGGTCTCATTAGCGTGATCTTCTGTAGCTCTAGGGCTGACAGGTGACCTGGGAGCAACTGAAGGTTCTGATCTAACCCTTTCGTAATTGTCCCCAATACTCCAATTATTACTGGCCCAATTTGTATCCTCCCTTTCCACATCCTGCTGACCTCGATCCACAGATCTTGGCACTTGCTTAGTTTTTCAGTTTCTCTTGCGTTAACGTTCGAATTATCTGGTGTGGCTACATCGATCAGCATACAAGTCTTCTCTTTGTTTATCATGCAGTGCTATACCAGATCAGTTTGCTACTATTGTTCGACCTGTGATAACCGGTACGCCCCACATAATTGTGGTACTGTTGGCATTTATGACACTTTCAGGTACAAGTTCATAGTACCTGTCAGTAACCTGTAACCCCGTATTTACATACCTTATTATTATTATTATTATTCGCCACAAACTCTAGATCAACAAAGTACTTACTACTCAGGTGTATTACAATGTAGGAACTCTTACAGTGTTTATAGACCTATATGAACGCAGTCTGTTAGCACAGTTTACAACTAATTTCGTGTACATGCAGGAATCAACGGTAGCAGTACCTGTAAAGGAGGGAAATAAGACAGTTGGTGTTCGTGGTTTCTTTGGAATGATCTGGTGTATCCTAGAGAAGAAAATGAATTTTACGTGAGTACGTTCTGTAGCAGTAAATCATCATTGTACCTATACAATTATGCGTCGGAGAAAAATGTAGTTAATGGATTAAAGCAGAAACTTTCTTTCACAGTCATGATCAATATTCAAACCATCATGAATCGTGCAATATTAAACATCGCGTATATTTTTCAGGACCGTATATACCACCTCACAATCTTACTGGGGAGAACAGCTGTCAAATAACTCATGGGATGGAATGATAGGAGCCATAGTTAGAAATGAAGCAGATGTTGGTGGCGCAGCTTTCACTATGACTGCCTCCCGTATATCCGCAGTAAAATTCTTAACACCACTGTTGGAAGGAGAGTAAGTAACTGTATGACGGTCATACCATACATGTCCGCCATCTTAGTGTACGTGTTTTCTGAGGCACTTCATTGTCTAATCACTGAAAAGTTAATCGGAACAACAGCAGTTTCTTTTTCAATGCCGAATATAGGTTCTCATTTGTAAAGTGCCCTTACTGCAGCAGGAAACATGGTTATTTGTCTGGTTTGGAACAAGTGCAAATGTTTGGCCAACTTTTTGTTTAAAAAATGTAATTACTCTTAATTCTATATGCAACAAATAACAATAGAATGAAGTTATAATTTAATCAAATAGAATAAAATATTAACGCATTAAAATACTTCCATCACTGATAACAGAGGAGGAGGACCCAAATAAAATTGTCTTAATAAATGCACTTAATTAGAAATGTGAAGTGCTTAAAATATAAGAACGCTTCTGTGTGAAATGAAAAAGTGTGAGAAACGAAAGAATTTCCTTTCCTTTGAGACACCATTATGCAGAGGGTAAGTTAGGGACAAACTGGGTTGGCAGAACATTGCTCGGGAAACAGAACAGTATCAAAAAACAGCTGCAACACTTACAGACAATGGTGTGAAAGAGGATACCCAAGCAGGTAAAAAGGTAAAGTGATCCCGTTACAGGCCCGGTATGGCCCAGAGGGTGGGTAGAGGTATAGCTCTACTCTTCCATGACCGCAGCACTAGAAGGGGTGAGTGTTCAGCAGCACGCCCCGGCCGCAATTTACTCCCGGGACACACCCGGTACCCATTTTACAGGAGGCTGGGTGGTCCCCAGGGCCGGTCTGGACGGGCGGAATATCTTGTCCCCACCGGGATTCGATCCCGGACCGTCCAGTCCGTAGTCAGTCACTATACCGACTGAGCTACCCGGCCCACACCCAAGCAGGTACTGCAGTGTAAACCTCAGGAGAGCAGGAATATAACAAGCCCGAGGAAACTAAAGAGGGACCACTTGCGCCTTGAGCGTTCAAGAAGAGGCACTACGTCTAACACTTCGGGGCTCATGAGGATGATGACGTATAAGTTCTGAGGCTTTTACGGTGGATGATATTCAGGTGACAGCCTTATGGATTTGGCAAGATGTATGATTATATGTCGATACTGACGCTCCAGCAGAAAGTTCTGTCAATGTCTTCAGGACGAAGGAACTACTGTACTTGCAATGGGAATCTGATATGATGATGGAGGGTGAATTTAGTCTATTATATAGATGGGACGCAAAGAATTTGCACATATAATCCAACCATAATCAATCCAGCGTTTAACCGGAATCATTCCCATCCACCTGAAGCCGAACGCAACAATGTCTTCCGAAATATCTCAATCAACTAATGATCCTGCATTTTCGTAAAACCCGGAATACTACCATTTAATATAGAGGCATCATCATGCCTCATCAATTTGCTATGAAACCAAACAGGGTACGGAATTTAATCGCCCAGTTTAACAGCAACATTAGTCAATTTGCAACCCACGCTTACGGTCCTACTGCCTTTATCCTCAAGGAATAAATCCGTAATACACTTTTGAAAGTATTCATGTGAAGATTTTTCTTCTTCTTCTACCATAAACTCCATAAATTAGATGTTTCTGTCATTATTCAATAACTCGCCCTGTTTCCAGCCAGCAACAGCCTCATTACGACCTTTTCTCTTTGCAGTATAGTGCTATACATTCGCACACCAGATTATTCCTCAAACTGGAGCAGCTACTTGGCGCCATTTAAATGGCAATTGTGGGGAGCCATAGTGACATCCACATTCCTTCTTGCTGTCGGCCTGCGCATCGTCTGCCATTTTGTAACCGTGCAAGAAAATAAACAGTCACAACGACACAGTCTTCTCGAAGCATTGCACTGCGTATTTGCAAGCCTTTGTGGGCAAGGTAAGAAGCTGATACACCTTTGGACAGGATTCAATGCTTCCATCAATCTCTTTTGATATACAGATGTAATAGCAAGCTTGTTTATGCAGTGAAGGTATAGGTCATCAGATTTCTTACATACTTCTATGTGTAGAAATAATTTTAATATTTTGTTTGCATGTTAGAAGAAAATTTGAAACGAAGGGTCTTCGGAAAATTAAGAAGTTTCTTCCCTCTCCCTACAAACAGACGTAAATATTGAAGTAATCATTTTAATATTACTTTCTGTTTCCTGGGAAAAACTGGCGTGTAAGTAGATGCAACAGTATGGACTGAAGGTGCCTTAAAACAGCAGGGCGGGACAGTATTTCGGTACAAGAGAGAGAGAATAATAAATGGCAGGAGAAGGCTGCATAAATATGAACTTAATAATTTAAGTTTTCCCGTAAAGATTATTAAAATTATGAAGGAAAGGAGGATGAGGCAGGTGGGACAAGCAGCACGCCTGGGGGAAGGATGAGTAAAACGTAAAAATCTTTGTTCAAAAATCTGAAGAGAAGAGAAGAGACAATTTATAAGGGAGGGAGACGACAGAGAAATATTAAAATGTATCTTAAAAATTTGCGATATGAACAAGTAGACTGAATACTCCTTTTTCACGAAAAGTGGACTGTATTAAAAATTGTAATCAGCTTTCGGGCATAATGGTGGGAAATCTTTTGGGTACCTGAAAGTCTGTTAACTTACCAAAGTTCTCTGGTCCACAGAATTAGATTTTTAGGGCTCAAAATTTGGCTCTTTTATTTCCATTGTGAAAGGTAAGTAATTACTACTATTCCTGTACGTATATCTTTTCACTTGAACCACGAAAATGTGTACCTATGGGAGAGAACACAATAATGCGCACCTCGTCAATGTGTGTCCCTCACCAGGCCAGTTGCTTAATTCAGTGGACAAGAAGGCGCAATAAACTTACTGACACAAACTCAAAAGGCATCAGCATTGTTTTTCTGGGGGATAAGTTGGCCGAAGCGTGCTGCTGGCCACCTACCTCCATCTATTGACGAGATAGACCCTCCCAGCCATATGCCTTCATGGCGTAAACAGGTTCTTCAGGTTATAAATTCCTCACAACGTGCAGGACTGTACCTAGTACTTTTCTAAGGTCGGCAGTGCAATTCTATATAAAATTATATTACTTATTATCTGTTAGCCTCCAATCCTTGCAAGGTGACACTGTGCGGTGCAGTACTACATATTTATCGTTACGTTCTTCCAGGTCAGGGAGCAATACCGATATCTTTGGCAAGCCGCATTGTTTATCTGACGTCATATGTGGTGAGCATGGTGATTCTGGTAGCCTACTCCGCTGCACTGATTTCTTTTCTGACTATTCAACGTACTGTTCTGCCCTTTGAAACCCTAGAAGAATTTCTATACGACGGCACCTACAGTTTGCAAGTATTGCCAGGAGCGGAAATGTCGTATTTTCACGTAAGCTATTCATTCATTGTTATTTTTACGGGTTTTTTCCAATTCAAAATCATATCCTATGATTATGTACTGCAGGTAATAGACGAGTTTCTGTGGGCACAGTTGGGAGTGTAGATGAAATAGAATGAAGGGGAAACCCTACTGGAAATGAAAGACGGTCTATTTGTGTAACTCACACACTTATCGGCAGTAACACATAGACCCTGAACAAGGAGACAGCTTGTTCTGTTCCTCTGCAATGTTGGGGGAAAAAAACACTCACACAAGGTATAAATTTCCAAAAACAGAACCAAGATCAATTAATCTGAAATATTTGACGACCATTTGCATGTTGTAAGAAGAGGTCGTAGCATGGAGGTGCCAGTTATCTAAGAAGTACAAGCAGCACGTAAATGAGTGAACTTCAAAGTTCGCATAATGTATTCTACACCGTCAATACACAACAATATATCAGTACAGTGATATAACATATACAGTCAGGTCACATTACGGCAACATGTTTCGACCGTAAACGGTCATCTTCAGGCCAATAGAGAAATGTTTAAGGTACTCGTACAATAAAGTGAGCACTCGATGGGATCCCATTGACTGCTTACTTTATTGTACATTAAAAATGTTCTGTATTGACCTGAAGATGACCGTTTACGGTCGAAACATGTTGCCGTAATGTGACCTGACTGTACATATAATATCACTGTACTGATATATTGTTGTGTATTGACGGTATAGAATAAATTATACAAATTTGTTACTGCACAACGAGATGGCTTCTGTCAAAAAGAACTTCAGAGCATCAGGTGCACATTCAGTTACTGCTTCTCTTACAGAATGAGTCACAAGGTGCATTGAAAGAAGTATACAACAAAATCATCCTACGGAAGGAGAAAGACATGCCTGGAACAATACAAGAAGGAATAAGACGTCTTTGTACCGAACCCAAACAAGCACTTATGGCTAGTGATTTCATATTAACAACTGTACAATATAGGGAATATCGGTGTCACGTGACAAAGCTTCCAAGGACTGCAATCCCAGGGAGTTTGTCCTTCGCAATCAGCAAGGAAAGCCTTTACAGGAAACTTTTTAACTACAAGTAAGTAATACTGTAAACGTACCGCTGTGACAGATATGTCAACAGGTGAAGAATAAAAGACCAACTTGATGTCACTTAGTATTTTATTTCATTTCTTATATACTCGACATGTTTCGGACATTAATATATCCATCATCAGGAGCTTGCGACTGTGCTGTTCAATTACCACATCGGTCTTTTGTTCTCGGTTCGTTGTGTGTTGGAGATTTGGTGCGGCTGGGTTTTAGTGGTGTCCGTGTTGCAGACTTCAGCCTGCCGCAGTCTTTCTAAATACCCGAAATTGCTAACCTTGATTTAATCTCTGTTACTGAATATTATCTGACTTGTATTATCACTAAGTAGTAGGTAGTCTTATTGCATCCGTTAGAAAGAATTTAAAAATTAAAGAGACCGCTAAACTAAGGATTAGGTTCTTCTGCTATGTGATAGCGAGTCAATTAGTCAAGGAGGTTTTGGAGTTTGGAGGCGACGAAATATCTTCATCTTCAAGGACCACTGGGATTTGTGTAACAAATGATCATTTATTGAATGTTTCTCAGTTGTTCCAGAATCCCATATTCGGTTCATTTTTTCTAACTTGCCTTAACGAAATAGATACATGTAAATGAATGATTTAGCCAACTTTTTGATACAGGAAAATTATTTTCTTTAAATCAATTAAAATATGAAGTTATAACACTGTTTTAAAGAAAATATTTAAAAGTGGTCATATATATTTATTTATTTATCACAGTACAAATAACGTGTTAAAGTGAAGCCCTAACATGGTTGTGTATTTAATGCTGCATGTTTCAGTTGCATAGTACGTAGTTGAGGATCCAAACTTGCTGCGCTCCTCAGCACGGTAAAAGTCCCACAGAGAAATCATTCACTGCTGCTCTATCCTCCAACGAGATGCCCACGATATATTAATGTGAAATGATGATTTCGTTCTTTGTATTGCAGCCTGCAGGGTATGCATTATACAGGAATAATACCACGACTCAAGGAACATTACAGTTTAACGCAGCTGCATCAGGAAATTGACCCATATTTTGGAGTGGGTGTGAAAGAAGTAACCCCGATCTTCGCCATGTTGGGTGCTGGAATTGTGGTGGCTTTGTGCTTCTTTTTAATTGAATGTGCGGCGAAATACAAAAGAGGAAGTAATAAATAAAAAGGCTAAGGTTCGGCTACCAAAAACGAAAACAATACCCAATTTTTTCTCCTTTAATAAATTGAATAAAGTATTTTTCAAAGTTCCGCTTGTCTCTTTGGCATCTACGTTTATTTCAAAGTACTATACTAAGTTGCCCTTCGTTGTTAAGAAAATAGAAAGGTTTCAATGACGGAGTATCTGCTATTGTCTCAACTAATATATAATGAATGAATGAATGAATGATATATTTAACTGCAATTGGGTGTAAATCCGGTGGCAGTGTTACACGTTTACAGACCGAAATTACATATAACAACAACAATCAACACCAACAATACATAGAGCAAACCATTTACCCTACTCTGGGCGGAAGTCAGGATGCGGACCGTGCCC
>Ga0136643_10018520_pt1 | contig 10504 bp, 3 predicted proteins | sample TergutLab28metaG_FD_96883 | JGI IMG/M metagenome (GOLD analysis project Ga0136643, IMG submission 96883) | Labiotermes labralis P1 segment gut microbial communities from Petit-Saut dam, French Guiana - Lab288 P1 (version 3) (version 3) | ecosystem: Host-associated > Arthropoda: Insects >... | reverse complement strand
TAAAAGTTGATAAATATTGGATTTTATTTAGGTGTTTAATTTGAGTGGTTTTTTTGTTTTAAATTAAAAAAAATTAAAATTAAATAAAATTTTAGCAAAACCGTCAAAAAAAAAAAAAAAAAAAAAAAAGGTGGAAGTCCAGTCATTCCATGCAGATGGGCGGGCAGATGACAAAATTGGCTGTTACTTTTCACGTCACTTTGCTAACACACCAAAAAACATGATAGAATAATATATCAAGGGAGACCTGGGCAGAGAAGAAAATTATATTAAAGTGGCTGTTTAACGAGTAGGGTGTGGGGTGTGAACTAAATTTGTCTTTCTTGAGATAGAATCTAGTGGTGGGCTCTAACAAACATAGTAATTAAGCTTCAGGTTCTGTAAAAGGTTTGGGAGTTCCTGGACCAGGTGAGCAGCTGTCTGTCTGTCAGGAAGGACTCTACTCCATGGACTGAGCAAGCTGACTGAACAAACCAATCCCCTCACCTGTCTGTACATCATTTCTATTCTTCCTCATGGCCCGTTTACATGTTTTTGCTGTCGCAAATTGTCTTGCATGTAATGTACATTGAGTCAGTTATTTGTACTTCACAGCATACACTGGAGCAGTGGCAGAAAGTGTTCTGGTTGTCTGCAGTCGTAAGTTGTGGAACATACATCTTCTTTCAAGCATTTGGGACGGCAGATATTCAGGCTTGGAATTACCCCCAGCAGAAGATCCCTGTTGACTTAATCCAAACACTGCAGCCACTGAACTGCAAACAAAATGGAACAGCAGTTAAAGAGCGTGGTGAAGAAACTGAAGACTGACAACATGCACATGTATATTGGCCTTCACTTCAATTCCTGGTGGGATCAGCTTACAGTGTAAGATCTTCAGAGGGAAAGGTTATTAGACTTACCTTGTAACCATGATGGGAAGGACTGTAAGGGATGGAGGAAGTGCCTTAATATAGGGAAAACAGTGTCTGGTAAGATGATCTGTAGTAAAGGTCTGTATTTTTCCTATGCATTTTGAATGTGTTTGTTGCCCATGTGAATGCATGCACTAAATGGTGGTAGTCAAGACACCTAAGTGTATGTGTTAAAAAAAGTAGCTTCTGTCAAATTTAAGTCTTTGCCATGTCTAATGCAGTACAACTAACTGCATGGTGCAAGGTGTTTCTTAAAAACTGATAATTACGTAATTGTTCAAGAAGTTTCTGGATTTTATGAATTCTGGGGGTTTATTCCTTTCTTCAGTATTGGACACACTATCTTCAACCAGTTTAATCCACTCTGCATCTTCACACACTGTTTCTCGAAGATCTTGTCAAAGATCCATTTTAATATTAACCTCAGATATGTTCTTATTTATGTGGGTCTCTTCCTATAAGGTTTTGCTTTTTAAATGATGCATTTTTGTCTTGCCCCCCCCCCCCCTCCATACATGCTACTTGTCATAGACAGATCATCCTTGATTTAATTATGCTACTGCTTATGTAAAATTGATCATCATAACTGTCCCATGCTGTACTTAGCATACTGAAACATGGTGCAATAGTAGAGAGCCTCTGTCCAAGTGACACAGTAGCTGATGAAATGTGTATCCAGTTACATGTTTTAGCTTCATGTGAACTCATTGTTAGGGTAATAGAAATTGCATAAGGACTTACTATATCATTTACACTTCCATCACTTCATAAAAATAGATGATTCCCTACTTTTATATGTTCCACATCCATGCTGGAGGATGGCCAATATATTTAGAAATGTGTGATTATTAGTTATATATGTTTCAGGAATTATGCTACTTGATTTCCTTTTTTTGGAATTTATATGATTAGATTTCATTAACCCTGCTACAGAGTCAGATTATAATCACTCATATTTCTGCTTTCATTTTGACATTGAAATTGACTGGTCTGATATTCCGGAGTGCATGGAATTAAAGTGGTATTACAAGGTATGAAGACAGAAATAGATGCTACATATTAAGAAGTTTTACATCCTATGCTGTGTTATTTTGAATGTCTTGTAGCAATGAAATTATGCTAATGGAGACAGACAAGTATTCTAGGATGCAAACAAAATGGCATAGACTAGTTGCACTGTAGTGAGGGTTTTTGTTTGTGAAAATCCAGCAAATCACTGTTAGTTATTCTGTGGCATAATTCACATGAAACTGAATAGCGCTTGGCCATATGTACTTGTGGGCCTTGAGGGAGATGGGTGGGTCTAAACTCCAAACAGTAGTGACATACTTGTTTTACTGGCAATTCTTTTATGAGAAAACATCTCATCACTGGGGTAACAGCCCATTGTCATCAAGAATTACACAAGTGACCTAGAAGTTCTGTTGTTTTTTTCTGTCAGTTATACTTTTATATTAAAATTAATAAGTAATTGCCATTGACACAGCTGCTTATTATATTAATAAACAGTTGTGTCTACAACAATTTAATACTAATTTGTAATACTTTAAAACACAACAGGATGTCCAAGTTTAAATTTACACTTCTGTGCTTAAGGAAACAGGTTGAGTTTTTAGTATAATGGCTAGGCTGGGCCTGGATAATCAAGGAACTTTGGTTTGATTTCTGACATGATGAAGAGAGAGACTGTTCTCCAAAACATCAAACCAGCTGTCAAATGCACTCTGCTTCCTGTTCAGTGGATAACAGGGGCCCCCTTCACCAGGGGTAAAGTGTTTGGCTCTTAAAGCTGACTACTTGCCTTCAACTTTACTTGTTACCTCTACATGTAACTTACACTTCCTTTCATACACACCGATCATTTAGTATTTATGTGGCACTTGCTTTAATCCCCTTTGAAGCCTTCCCTTCAGTGTTGTAGAATAAGCTGATTAAAAATGTGTCTACTCCGTGATGCAACTGCCTTTATCTGTTCTTATTAATGCCTAAATTATAAGCACTAATATAGAATTTCGTACATTATTTGTGTGCACAAATCTTAGTTTCCTACCAGTTATATGCTGTAAGTTTCAGTAAGCAAGATTTTACTGTGATAGGATATATGTATGTAGAAGATACATTTGTGAGATTGATGTGTCCTGGGAGTTTTTTAAACCATTACTTATGTTTAATACACCTGGAGGAGAGTTTTACTTGACACAGTGTTTAGTAAATATGGCATTTAGCTTGAATGTTGCGATTGTGCATCTGGGCAGTGGGTCTGTGTGTGTAGCTTCTACAGCAGTGCTGGCAATCTATGGGCCACAGACCTGAAGTGGCCACACACCAGTACACACAGTTATTTATAACAGGCCCCTTCCATATTAACTTCTTAACATGAGTAGAATATTTTGAATGTAAAGAATAAATGAAGTAGTGGCCTGCCCAACATTTGGTTTGGTTCATGTCTAACTACATTAGTAACACCAGGGCTTGGAGTGTTATATACAGACAAGTAATGAGACGGAATCTGGATTACAGCCACTTCTGGTCTCCATAAGTGTCCATCCCCAAAATAGACTGTCTCAGTTTTAAGAATTATATGCATATCTGTGTTAGGCTCCTCTAAGTAACTACCATAGCCTTTGGAATAATTTGTGAACTGACATATTAATTGCGACTACTTTATTGTAAGATTTTAGGATTTTCCTGCTGGGTAGTTAATGTCCTTACTCCCCTGGGGTGTTTTGCCACATCAGTAGCTTTTAACCATCATGTGTGGACAGTGTTGGTTGCATCTTTTAAGGTCAAGATTTCTTGACCTTGAGGATGGGACATACATGCTCTCTCAAAACGACTGTGACAGACTACTACTGCCCCTGTGAATCATTCCGGAAGAGTGAAGACCCCCTAGCACTTCCTTTTTTCTTTGGATATAGCCTTTTTTCCACCAAACCTGTATTTTTTTTAAGAGATTTGGCATGTAGGTTTATGCTTCCAGCCTCATTGAAATACATCATCATGTTCTGACTGCCCGATAAATGCATTCCTTGTGTATGTAATGTTTATTTTAGTTTTATTAAGCAAAAAGTGATAAGAAGTGCTAAAGTGAAACTGTTAGTTTTTATTTACTGAGGTTTGTGGTGTGTTAGGATGTGAGTACTCATATAATGTAAGGAACTCCATGTTTGAAACTTGGCTCTCATTTTGGCTGTAAAAATATGAGATCACTCTCATGTTTGGTGCTTCAAAGAATTGTGATATTTGGACTACAGTTAATGGTATACTACCATCTTATTGGAATATATTAAGTGCTGTTTCACCAGCGTTATATACAGGGTGCTGGAGGGGGAATCTTCTGTCTTAGAATGTTCTGTAGATTAACGTCAGTATTACCAAGAACACCTATATCCAAATTTGAATGATTGTGGAGATAATGGTGAAGTTTAAATCATGAGAACTCTTATGCATTTATTTATTACCAAATACATATTAAAATTAGAAGGAATTTGCAGTTCTGTAGTCAGTATCTCCATAACTGGTCACATTTAGATACAGGTGTTATTGGCCATAGAATGTAACTTAACCTAAAGAATGTTCTCCTGGAGTATGGCAGGTTCCTCTTGAAACATATTGTATAGTGCAAGTTAATGAATGAATAAAGTATTATGGTATGGTATGTGAAGACAAACTCAGGTATATTCCTATGTAAATGCTGAGCATTTTAAAGAACCACTATGTTTTGTTAGTACTTAGCCATAATCTTAAAGTGCAGTTGAATGTTCTAAGTGCAGTATATTGTGATCTACATTTTGTAATCAGTAAATTTGTATAAATATCAAATGCACACAAACATATGTATCGAGAGTAATAAGAATTTAATTTTGTGTGATATCAGGTTGTACAGTGCAAAGACATAAGACAGTGTTTTTAAAATGTTTCTGAATGCAGAGCCATTTTAATCTCAAAGGATATAGACAACAGTTATACCTAAATATTACATAACTCATTTTTCCTCAAATGTTGTGAGTGATAATCAAATACAGCATTTCTTCAAATAAGTTTCATTACGTGCTTCATGCCCGGGAGGTGTATTTCATTATCAAAAAAAGCCATTAAAAAGTAAAACATCTTTAGAATACATTTACTAGTGCATAGAAGTGTCCAAATGTCTGGTTATAATGCTATGCTTCATTCACTTCTGGTAGTGAAATACATATGTGAAGTTGGCAAATGTACATTTCTGAAGCATGTCAGGTGCATTTTATTTTAATTGTAATTATATTTAGTTTTTATAAGTGTCTTATTTGAGGAAGGTCATTATTTATTGTATACAGAGATTTCCCTGTAGTAAATTGATCAATGCTGCAATGGTACTGTTATTAAAAAAATAAAGTTAAAGCAGTCCCGTTACAGGCCTGGAGTGGCCCAGAGGGTTGCAGGAAGTTAAGGTTCCCAGATTTCATGCCAATGGCACAGGATGGTGGTAAGGTTGTCAGCCTTATGAACTGGCCGCATTTATCCCCAGGAAATACTCCTGGTACTCATTTCTGTTAGAGGCTGAGTCGACCCCAGGGCCATAGTGTGATCTGGAAGGATTTTATTTCAATGAAAAATTCCAATGACACAGCTGGGTTCGAACCAGCGACCTTCTGATTTGTAGCACAGCACCTTAACCACTGTGCCACCGCGATCCCCTGATACTGTTATATGTAAAGATTATTTTTTCAGATTTGCTTGTGACAGTACATTGAAAGTGTGAAGTCAGTAGTTCAACTTTTTTTTTTTAATTTATGCCCAGAATCAAATCCATGTGTGGACTAGTGCGTGATATCCTACAGTGTCAACCTTTAGTGTTCAAGATTTTACGAGACATCACAGTTGGGTGATAGCACTCCGTATTCAAGTATAGATAGTTCCTATGTTCTGTCTTTGCCCGAAGGTTGGAGAGTGTGTGTACAATAATACACTTTCAATTGCAGAGATTATTTAAGGGTAAAATGATACAAAGGAATTGTAATTTGCGCCAAAGAACGAAAGAGAGAGTTTTTACGGTGTATTTCACACATGCATTCACTGGAGTTACTGAAAAAAACCAGTGAAAATATACGGTCTCCACCATACGGGCTCCAAAATCTCGGTTATGTTTTGGTTGAAGGCAGCTTGTTTTATGCTGTATGTAGATAACATTACCAAACATACATAGGCATTGCCTTAATCAGCAAAGATTAGTAAGAGCGGTTTATACCCTTAATATTGTTTAATTGGTAAATTTGGATTTTTTTTTTTGTGCTTGTTACTGTAATTGATTCTATTTAATTTTGGGGGTTTCTGCAGCCAAAAAGCCGGTTTCATTGATCATTTTTTCACTCTCCAAAACCTCAAACTCTTGTTAATCACAACAAAAATAATTTTCCTCCATAATTTTTTTTTAAGGGACTGACTTTCCCCTCAGTTTCACACGCTCTTGTAATGTGTTGAAAACTATAACAGAAGAGCTTTCATTTTCACAGGAACAATGAGCAAGTTATATGGGACCAGGTGAACAGATCCTGAGGTTTAATGCATTGGTCTTTAAAAAATTCATGAGTGGAAGAGATTGCATGAAATTATGGATTCTGTGGTTAAATTACAATTAATACACAGGGTTTTCAACAGATGATGCTGTGTGAGCTAAGCAAAAGTCCTGAACCAGTTCAGGCCTGCTAGATGTTCCAAACGTGTTTATAGCATTATAATTTGAAAACTCCATACATTTTTATTGACACAAGAGAATATACTCTAATATTAAAACATGACAGGTGTAATTTCTATTGACATGTCTTATTTCATTTTGCACGTAATGTAGACAGTATTTATTGTGCATTTTGCATTTTTATTTCCATTGTTTCACTTCTTTGTTCTTACAGTTCTATCATTTTTGATTAAAGAAAAGAAGTACTGGTAATTGAGCATACTGGAATAAAATACCCCAGAATTCTATAACTTTAATTTCTTAATATTTCCACAATTTTACTTTTATCATTTGGTGCATATTCAGTGTACTCGTTTTAGAAGAAGTGAATTAAAAATTTAAAATCATTAATATGAAATCTGAATTACTTTATCATAACTTTGTCATTGGGACATATTGCTGCATAGGTGGTGACCAAGTCCAACCTATCAAAGAAGCTTTTAAGTGCCTCTGTATGCAGAGTAGAAGAAGACGTAGTCAGCATTTTCCTCCAAAACATTTGTAACTATCCATCAGACTGTGGCATCACATCCCAGAATATTGGAATTTTAATAGTGGCCACTGTCAGCACTCCAAATTGTCTTTTTCTGAGAAGTTATTATTTCGTTTTTATTTGAAAGTGAAAGTGTAGCAGCTTAATAGTGAAACATTCCATGTGTAATTTCCATTTTAGGTGCTTTTTAAAGACAAAGTGAATCTGACATGCAAACTGATCTGTGATGCTCTGTGTAAACTGTAGCTTAGTAGATATTTATTAAGTTTGTGTAGGACTTGCTTCCAAGGAGCAGCTTCTTTGGAAATATTTCCACCTACATACTGTATGCCATGGTGCCAGATTCTGTCACTGTGGAAACCTTATATATTACCACACAAAAAATTATACTGAAGCACTCTGAGAACCTCAAATTTCAACATACGTACAGTATAGAAACACGCATATATTTTAGTATATCGTTATATGCCTTAAGAAATACCCAGCTGTGGATGTGTGTTCAAGTTAATGGATGCAGATCTAAATAACAATTCACGTTTCTCAGAAAACGTATTAGTATAACCATGACATTGTCACCAGTTGTGGATCTGTATGGTGTCATGACCTTGTATGCAGGAAAATTTGAGTGTATCTTCTGTTACACAGGTTTTCTCGTGGCACTGTGTTTATCACAAAATATGTAAATATGATTGTAAGTTTATGATGCAGATTGCCAACCATTTTTATTGTAATATGAAAGTTGGCCAGGTACTCTTGAAAATTACACTGTAATATACAATAAATCGGTCATGATGGAAATAGACATGGTGTACATTCATTTCTTTAAGAAGCATGTTCTTGAGGGTTAACCATCTGAAGCTTAAAATGTTTTTGTAAATATTTCAGAATATAAGCATTGTGTTATAGAAAACTTATATTTTCTGTTACAAAGACTAAATGGTTAAGGCAGCTTGAAGAAATCACTGGTGGTTCTTCTGAGAATCATATAGAAATATATGTCTAGAGATGCCAAGCTTTTTAGTGTTAAGCCAGGTGATGATTTAAGTTACCAGCGCTTGTTCATAGCATACTGCATGACATGAAATTTTCAACAGTGATACAACCAACAGGAATTTATGCATTTTACAGTGTTTGTAGGTCACACACAAACATATCAGTGCTTATCACTTCATCATCAGTATTGTTGAATTATATGTTGTTTGGTGTGTGTCTTATATTTGTATAAGGAACTGTTGTTTTGACAACAAGCAGAAATAGTAAATTATGAAACCAAACTTCCAATCCTATCTTGTACCTTAAAATTTGCACTTTGAATATTCCACTGTATATGTATAAATTTATCAGTTTAAGTCCATTTGCTCATATATGTATCCATGGTCTGGCAGCCATATTTTAGTCTCAGTTTCATATGCTGCTTGCATATTGTTTCAGTCAGTCACCCAGACACTGTCACAGCTTCAAGGCAAAAATGTAACAGACATGCTTTACAATGAAAGTTTTACAACACATGTCATGTAAAATTCCACTGCAAATAGTATAGTTAGCCACCAGAATATTTGTATGCACAAGAACAGCAAATGTCACACAGATAACCTAGTGGATAATTTGACATAGTGACCACTGCTGCCTACAGCAGCAGAGGTCAACAATGTGATGTACATCAAATAGTGGAAGTTTTTAAATACAAACTTTAAAGATTACCTATAAATATTGTGAAGGTACCAGAATACATTTTATCAAGCTCTTGTATTGGTAAAATGGTGGTTTTTCATGAAAAAATTTTCCATTGCCATATTTAAAAGTAAGAGTCATGTTCTATGGCCATTTAAATTTATGTAATTTTTACACATAAAACGAATTCCACACAGACTCTTAATATTATACATTGTGCATGTGTTAGTTTTACTAGTTGGTTTTAAATTATCTGTGCATACTAATGTTATAAATTTATAGTTCAAGGGAAAGACAGGGAATACTCCAAACAGAATAACGTATTTTGTAGCACATGTTTGGAAGTGAGGGGATGTAACCACGTAGCTGAGATCCATATCGTGTGCTTGAAGCTTGCAGAAGATAATGATCATATCAAGACTGGGAAAAGGTTTCCTCTTAATAACTTACAAATTATGCCTGAATGTAGCTAGTAGTTGTGTAGAAATAAGTGGTGCCCATGTTGGAGTATTGCTCTCTTCAACAGTGCTGTTGCATAAATACGGACTGGTACAGCAGTGCGGCAAACTACACCTGTTTAGTACCACATAAGGCCTGGAGTTTTTTTGTAAAGCTTGTTTAAAATTTCAGTGGTTCAAAAAGCTCCGTTTTACAAAGACGAATTAGTCAGTGGTGTATACATAAGTATTCCTCACGTATTCTACAAATTCAGTGGCACTCATAAATCCATGGGTTAGGATTGACATAGGTGACATATAGTAACTACAGTGCTCTAAATGGTTAATCACTTCCTTCTTGCTTGCTGAACAAATGGTTAATCACTTCCTTCTGCTTGCTGAACAAAATGCTGTAGATGTTTTCTGCTGTCACTGTTGACCACTTAACTTCTGCTTCTTGTGCTGTCTCACATTGCAAGATTTTTAGAGTATGTAATACACAATACTTAACTGCAGTAATTTTGCACTTTGTTTCGCAAGTGGTGTATTTGCAATGGTGAAGGTGGGTAGCACAGTGAACCACGACCCACACTGATTACAAAGATTTCATTTTTATTTCTTTCACAATTTGCACTTCAATGCCTTAACTTTGTTAGGCATTCCATGAATTTTGTCTTTTTTAACAGCTCTGGGTGTGTATTTTAAGTAACAACTGTCCAGGGTCAAGTTATTTTGCTTTCCTTGAGTGGCTTCAAATACACTTTTAATTCAATGTGCCCAATGGCATACATAGGTTGGTGGTGCCTGGGGTGAGCAATTGTAATGGTAGTCCCAAACAGAACTTACAAAATTCTAAAAAAGTTACATTTATTGAATTTCCTGTTACTGGTTGTGTGACATTGAATTTTCTGTTGTTGATCTCAATTTTAAAATTGAGTGCACTCAAATATTTTTTTCACTTGAATTTTGATTTTGTTGTCCCCTTAGACTACTGTCTTGGGTGGATACATCACCTGCACCAGCCTCATCCCTCCCTCCATAAGTCCCAGATGTGCTAAACTTGGGAGTTTAGTCCACTTAAATAGTGGACTACTATTTACATTACTATGCAGATACATTCTGACTTAACATGATGTTACATTTGAGATAATGAAATTTAAAAATTACAAAATTATGTCCTACTACTGTGTGTTACATTAATGTGGGGGGGGGGGGGGGAAAAAAAAATAACATTGAATAAAACACAAAAAAGGGGGAAAAAAAAAAAAACAAAAAC
>Ga0136643_10018513_pt1 | contig 10505 bp, 10 predicted proteins | sample TergutLab28metaG_FD_96883 | JGI IMG/M metagenome (GOLD analysis project Ga0136643, IMG submission 96883) | Labiotermes labralis P1 segment gut microbial communities from Petit-Saut dam, French Guiana - Lab288 P1 (version 3) (version 3) | ecosystem: Host-associated > Arthropoda: Insects >... | reverse complement strand
TTGTTGTTGTTGTTGTTGTTGTTGTTGTTGTTGTTGTTGTTGTTGTTGTTGTTGTTGTTGATATGTAAAAATATAAAATATCTTAAGAATTATTCAAATTGGAGTACCCAGTAGTCTCTTAATATTCAATGACGATACGGGTGGTAAGGAAGCATATTGAATTTTATTTGTTCCAAGATGTCAATTCATATGAAGTTGGAGCTACTACAAAGTATTCTTCCATATATGAATTCTTCATAACAGGGAATGTTGTAGAATTCAAAATTAGAAAAGAAGTCTGAAGTTACATAGGTTGTGCTGTGTATTAAGTGTAAGTTGAAATTCACTTAATGTTTTAATATTACCTTCATTTGCCTATTTTGTATTAGTCTTGTCTGAAGATGGTCTTACATGAAACATGCAGCAACTTCATAACATAGTTATATGACTGACTTTATTTGTTGCTCTACTGTTACACAAAACTACAGAATGTCCTCTCCAAAAATTAAGGACGTCAAAAACAGACCAATGTACAACACCACATGCAGTTAAAACACACATGATTATCTACCTTCAACAAAATAACCATTCCAAATACGAAGGTTGACTGCTGCTTTCCAATACAGCTCTGTCTTTCAAAACTATTCTATATTTATTCAGTAACAACAACTTTACATCTGTATCTGACACATACAATATTCTCTCTATACCACATTTCCTAACAATTACCATTCGCGTGCCTTACAAAAACATATACATTGAGTTAACAAAAATGTAATTAATTGCTCTTCCCATCACCAATGCAAACGGGAACTTCAACCCAGTAAAAGAAAGTTAGAGAGAGAATCTAATTCCCTGCATTGCCAAATGTACATTAATAACAGCTATCAAGCTATTAGTGCAGCCACAAATCCAAAGGTTCAGGATAGTGGTTTAGTAATGTCATGGGAATACAAGTGTTCCCTTTACACAATGCATACAGTGCACATAAAATAGTAAACACAATGTGTCACATCTCCATCTTCAGATTGGAAGAAATGGTACCTACTCAAGTTGGTCATGTCACTACACAAATGAATATCCTTTCCTTACCATGCAGACAAAGAGAGGGTAAGGGGAAAAGGAATCCAGCCCCTCAAATGTCATGTATCCCCTGTTAGCCACAATATGGACAAAGGGCAAAGGCAACATTCTTAGCACAATTTTCTTATGAGTGTTAGTTAATTACTACTTTGAATATTAAAGACAGACACAAGTAATTGCAACATGTCACAATTTTGAAAAATGTGTCAAAATTAAGTTACTTTATCTATAACTACATACTATTTCTTTTTGAAAGCGTAAATAAATTGCATTATTCTGAATTATACTTAATCTCAAACCTGATTAAGAACTGTGGTGTAGTTAAAATATTCCATCCTATCAGTCACAGTCTCTAATAAATGTTTCCGGTCAAACTTAGCAACTACAAATAAAAATACCATGGCCTCCTTGCATTGTAACTGCTGCACTTGATATATTTTGATCATACACCCGAACGACTTACTTATTTTAAAATACCTTAAAGTACATATGACTAGGGTTTCTGTTCACTACACCTGATGCACATACATTTTTATAACACACGGTGACCATGCCATAGCTCAGGCACTTAGTGGCTTCTCATCTGTGGACTGGGTTCGGTCTCAGGATAGTCCATGTGGAATTTTTGATGAACAAAGTAGCACTGGGACACGTTTTTCTCTGAACACTTACGTCTTCCCCTGTCAATAAGCATTCCACCAATGTTACATATTTGTTCATCTATCATCCAAGGGATGAACAACAGGCCTGTCAAGAACCAAGCTCCACAGAGACACAGTCTCACCCCACCATGAGAATAAATAATACACAGTGCTGACATGATGGTCAGAGTTGAGTCACAGACTTCAAAAATCTTCCACAGATTCTAAGTTAACTTACAACCAATTCAAGCCAAAAAAAAAATGTGGGCTTCAAATAGCACACACTCAAATATTTCACAATTTGTGCCCTACATCTTGCAAGAGTACCCTACCAACTACAAAACATTATCCTCACCCAAAATTACTTATCCAGAACATGCTTAAATATATATTTTTGTTTGTTTTTTCCCCCTCCAAATCACTCCTCCATTTGTGTCTTATTACCTATATGTGATAGACTGTTCCAAGCCTTTCTTTGGTAAAATAGCACAAGCACCTTACTACACCAACCTTGTAGGTATTCAAATTATGAAGTTAAAGAAAATTAATTAAAATGTCTATTAAGAACTACAACAAACAATACCTTCAAAAATGTGTTATTACATTTCAATCACCTAGTACAGTTTTGTTTCAAAACTGACTTAACATCAAGCATTATATGAAAAATTCAATCCATGTTGCCATATGACTGAAAACATTTTATAAAATAATACTTTATCAAACACACACCCTGATTTCAGTTGCATTGAGTTACATATGGTCACGACTTTATGCACCCTCATAAATGACAAGCTAATAAACTGTGATGAGGAAATAAGCTAAGCTTTCATGTAATGTTTGTAAAAAATATCTATTTCAAACACAATGAAACATTCACTGTAAATTTACCTGCAAATAATTAAAACAGCTAGATACACATTTTTAATCATCAATTCCATTCATATGCCTCTGGAATATTCAACCAAGGCTCAATAACAGTTCAATTATGCAGAAGACTGTATAACACACTACCTGCAGTCATTCCTTGTACACATTAATAGTTCATTCTGTGTAGCGCCCCAAAACCAATGCCCTCAGAAGTGGTCCTACTTCATGCGGGTCCTGTAACGCCTCCAGCAGCATCTTTTCCACATTTCGCATGATGGCTACCTTTTGGTGGTCCTTGAGTGGATATACAATCTGACCAGTTGGTCCAGCCTGCAATAAAGCTTAATGTGTATAATCAGCAGTTGCATTTTAATATAGTTTCATGCTGCAAGACCTGCAGAATCACAGGAGATAGTGTCTAAGCCCGTCGCACTAAAACTAGAGGCACCATCTAGTTTGGACAGTACAGCACTCAGTAATACTAATCATAGTCAAAGGGGTCACTTTGAAACTGCCATCAATATCTTTGTCCACATTTGATGGAAAATAAGAAAGTTGGGCAACCCCTGAAAATATTTTCAAGGTTATTGTAGACAATCGCAAAGATATAACGTCCAATGAAAAATTCAATTATTAGCTATTGACACTGAAGGGTCAAGCACTTCAGTTGGTTCAAGGGCTTCCTATCACAACTGAGAATTACTCAATAGTTTGGAGTATGTTGGTGGGCATATATAAAAACAAGAAACTTATTGCAGCTTCTTATGTTAGACAAATACTGGGTTTAAGGTCAATCAGTAGAGAGGACGTGGGAGAGATGAGGCAATTTGTGAACACATTTTGCAGCAATTTCAGGTCACTGAAGGCATTAAACATAGAACAGCTGTTAGAAGACATCATATTGTCACAGCTGGTTGTAGAATGTTTGGAGAGTCAGATACGTCGCAAGTGGCAAATGAAACAGGTAGACAAAGGGTTCCCAACACTCAAGGAATTAATCATATTTATGAAGCAGAAGTGTAAAGATTTGGAAACACTAAACCTTTCACCAACACTGCTCATCTTAAGGAGACACAGGGTGGGAAACAACAGTGAAGGTCAGCATGGGGTTTTACAACTTTTGTGGCCACGACTGAGAACAAGTGTGTTTTAAGTCACATCGTCTATTTGAATGTGCAGTGTTTTTTATAGCAGATATTCCGCAGAGGAGATCTTGGGTTCAGAAACACAAATTTTGCTCTGATCATCTCTGGCAGGGTCATACAGCTAGAATATATTGATCGAGCCATTGTCATAATTGTAGGGAGATGCATCACACCTTGATATCTCAACAGCATGATTCAAATGCATCCAAGCAACATAGACAGGGATGGACAAGTCCACATCAATCAGATGCTAAACCTATAAAGGCATCATATTGCTCCTTAAAACAGTATTTTGATAAACTAGTGTTAGTGTTGACAGCCATTGTAAACATATGAGATGTCAGGGGTAGAATAAACAAATGCAGACGTTTATTAGACAGTGCATAACACGTTCATTTCATAACAGAGGCCATGGTAAATACACCAGGAATGCAGAGAACAAGGAACTACATTTCTTTAAAGAGAATCAACAATGTGAAATCAGATGCTAGATACATTGTCAACATACATCTTTACTCCAGATATAGCAAGTTTCAGGCAGAAATAATGTGCATTACCTTACCTAAGATTGTAGAGAATGTGCCAGCATGGTACATTGAAAATGACTCATGGAAGCTGCCTACTGATCTGTTTTACACGTATCCAGGGTTTGCCTATCACGAAGATGTGCATATGTTGATTGTAGAACTACTCTTTCACCTACTTCATCCACGTAGATACAGTAGCAATGGGAGAGTTCCCACACTCCAAGATACTGAATTCTGATGGATTCTAGCAGAACATATTCAGCATCCAGGGCAGCCATTCAGAGTAGCAGCATCATCATGTTTAACATTGGAAAAAAACAGTTTAGATGCACAGCTACAATGTTTCTGGGCATTTGAAGAGTTTCACTCTCTTCCCAAAACTACACTGAAGCTGGAATGTGAGAGTCATTTCCAAGCAACCCCTACACCAGATGCTTCTGGGAGATTTGTCATGCAGTTACCATGGAAGTCAAATCACAAGTGACTTGGCAGTGCATGTCATCAAACATTTTACAGATTTCAGCAGTTGGAGAAACGACTTCAGCACCAACCAGACATGCAGAACAATCATGCAGACTTCATGACAGAATACAAAGAGCCTGGACATATGCAGCTGGTATCTGGAGATCATGGCAAGGTAACATTTTACCTGCCTCATCACCTGGTATTCAAACACAACAGCAGCACATACAAACTCAAGGAGTCTTTGATGTGAGTAAGGAAAGCACTAATGGGCACTCCTTAAATAATATATTGTTGATTGGACCTACTGTTCAACAAGATCTGTTCTCAATAATGATTCCGTACTCACCAGATTGCCTTCACAGCAAACACTGAGATGTATCAGCAAATCAGGGTTCATTCCATGGACACAAGACTGCAATGAATACTGTAAAGAGTTTCATCAGATACATCAATTCAGACTTACAAAGTCCCGGCAGTACCATATGGGACTGCATCGAAACCTTTTTTGGTTACTGCATGTCTGAAGAAACTCGTGATGGAGGAAAGGGAGAAATATCCCCAGACAACAACAGTACCTTTCACAGGATTTCTGTATGGATGAAGTGCTCAGCAGATGTGATGATGTTACCGAAGCACTAACGCGCCAGGCTGACTTGATTGCACTACTCACTAGTGGTGGCTTTCCATTAAGGAAATTGTGTTCCAACCATCCTAGAATCTTAGAAGCAGTACCCGCTGCAGCGTGATAGAAGAAAGAAGACAAAGGGGCAGGCCGAAACTAAGATGGGAAGATGGTGTGATGGAATATGCCAGAAAGTTGGGGGAGAGAAACTGGAGGGATGCTGCAAGGAATAGAGACAGCTGGCAGAAGCTTCTGAAGAAGGCCTTGCCCAAAAGGGGCTGTTGTGCCAATGATGATGATGACAACCTACTGCAGCACGGGAAATTGTTCTACTGAAGCACTTGAGTGGTGAGGATAAGGTTAAGACATTGGGTCTTTGTTGCCATCCCACATTGGATAAATTTACTACTGCAAATAGCAAAAAGTCAGTAGCTTTGACAGATGTTAGTATTGTAAGGTTGCTGCAGTTGTAGCATCTATTTTCATCCTTTAGGACTCATTAGTCCATTGGTTATTACATACAAGATATTCTTGCAGGAACTGTGGCTCCACATTTTGAATCAGGAAAGCACAGTGCCAACTGAATTGGAAAAATGGCAGCAACCTGACAGTGTTAGGCATTTTGAAATTGATCTTTTGGTACAGCTAAAGGGAGCAGTCAAAATACAAGTTCATGATTTCACAGATGCTTCAGAAATGACATACAGAGCACGTCTCTACCTGATGTCAGTTAATCATCAGGGGGAGGTCAAGTCATTTATTGTGTTTACGTTCTAGGGTCGCACCAGTGAAGAAAGTAACTTTCCCAAGGTTGGAACTGTTTGGAGCAGTGTTGCTGGCAGAACAAATTGACAAGGTTTTACGAATTTTGAAAGTGGAGATTCACAGCATCCATCTCTGGACTGATTCTACTATAGTCTTTTCATGGATTTCTTCACTTGCTATGAGATGGAATACATTCATGGACAATAGAGTGGCACATATTCAAGAGACTACCAACATGAGTGATTGGAAGCATGTGAGCACCTTGGAAAATCCTGCTGATCTCATTTCGCGAGGAGCAACACAGGAGATGGTGAATCTTCATCTGTGGTGACAGGGTCCACCCACAGTGGCTTCAACAGTTAGCCACTTCATGGCCTTCTCTAAGGGAAGTGGAAATGATGGAGGAAGTTCCTGAAGAATACAGGAAGAGGTCATTAATAGCAACTATGTGTGCACCCACAACTGAGTACATAGAGAGATTTTCATCACTTGCTAAGCTTGCCAGAGTGACTTTATGTGCTGCGTGTTTGAACACACTGTTCCTTATCCCAACAAGAAGAAAACAGGTCATCTTAAAGCATCAGCTGACACTGTATGATTGCATTTTCACCGTGCAGAATGCAGTTTATCATGGGGAGAGAGCAGATCTCATATCACAAGAGGTAAAGAAATGCAATGAATTACACAGCCTCTGTCCATTCTTAGACAAGCATGAAATGCTTCCAGTGGGTGGAAGACTCAAAAATTCCTCATTGCCATATAAGACTCAATATCAAGTCATCCAACCTTCAAGGCATCACTTGACAGAAATAGAGTAAGGATGAAGAATCAGAGATTACTTCATGTGGGACCTCAATACTTGCTTGCCTCACTTTGACAAAAATACTGGATTCCTAGAGGGAGACAAATAATACAGTCAGCACTTCACAAATGCTTACCGTGTCTCAAACAAAAGGCAGTTGCATCTCAGCAGCTAATGGACCAACTTCAGACAGCATGAGTTCACCTGGCAAGGCCATTTTTAAGCTTTGGTGTGCATTATGCAGGACCATTTTATGGCAAACAAAGATCTCTAGGGAGTAAGATTCAAGTGAAATGTTATGTTACAATTTTCATTTGTATAGCTGTCCTTCAAAGGTTTCATTGCACAAAAGGGGAAATGTTTATATTTGTATTCTGACATTGGGACAACACTTGTGGGGGTTCTTCATGAACTTTAAGAACTCAGGAATCTTTCTGCATCAGAAGCACATCAGTCCAATCGTCTGAAATTTGCAAATTCAGAAACAATGACATGGTACTTTACTCCTCCACATTCGCCACACTTTGGGGGACTTTGGGAGGCTGGAATGAGCTCTATGAAATATCATTTAAAAGAAATGGTAGGGATCACGGCCTTTACTTTCAAAGAACTAGGTACTCTCCTGACTCAAGTACAGGCATGTCTGAATTCTTGTCCTCTAACAGCCTTGTCCAATGATCCAAATAACCTCACCTATTCTTAGTCCAGGCAATTTCCTGATTGGTGCCCTCTTACAAGTTTTCCTCAGCCCAGGCTGAGCTGTCAGTCGTCTATGTGGCAGCACTGGCAACAGATCCAACAACATTTTTGGAAGAGGTGACCCATAGGCTATCTTAAAAGTCTGCAGCATAGTGGCAAATGAGCCTCCACTCAGCTGATTCTGGTCAAGGAGAGCAATTGCCCACCACAGGACCAGAGAATGGCACTGGTGGAGGAGGTACACCCTGGACATGATGGACTTGTGCAAGTTGCAACAATCAAGACATCAACAGAAAGCACAAGACAGTGATTCTCCCCACAGAAGGCTAAATTCCAAGGGCTGTACGTTCTGAGTGTAACTCAATGGGGGGGAGTATGTTGGTTATTATATTATGTGCTGTGTGTCGAATGAAAGAGGCATTTGTACTCTTGCCGCTGATAGGATGACATAATGCAGTAGTGATGCGACCTCTCTGTGACATGTGCAAGAGGTTGCAATGAGTACGCTGTGTGATGGGAATTCAGTTCAGTTTAGTGAGTGCTGACGTGGATGCCCCCTAAGTGTGGGTTTGGGTGGGGTGAAGATAACGTGTTCATGCTTACAGTGAATATTACAATCCATTGTGGCTAGTTATTATTACACACAGACATACATAAGACTGAAAAATTCAATGGTGTTTTCAAGACATACATATGTGATTTTGAACTACAATCTTACAATAGATGGTTAATAAGTGCTTACAGTCCCTCCACACTGCTTATTAAATCACTCCATAGAACTGTTGAGAAAAAAATTACAGTATAACTAAACTCCCTGAAGATGGCATCAGTACATGCCAAAACGCATCAGAGTGGAAATCAGTGTGTGATTCTGTATACACGGTGCAGTGTGCAAAAGTTGGTTAACCCTTATCCTGCTAACGTGGAGAATATGGTGAGCTCCTAATAATGGCAGTAAATGGCAGATGGAATTTAACTCGACATTTAAAGGGTTAATAAAGTGGTGTTCTGGTACTTCAGACTCATTACTTGTCTCAAGAATACCACTCTATGGGATATGCACTGATTTTTATCACCGTCACAGGACAAATGTCACACACAAAAGGTAAACTTGTCCCTGTGTATAACATGAAAGAATATGGGGTAGTGGACACATACATCCATGCATTCTTAATGTCAGCAATAGATGGTCATGAGTGGCCAGTTTCATACACTGGCTGTGTTAGCTCCAAAGAAAGACTCTCCAACACCCAATGAATAGGAAGCCTAGTAAGCCCCTGAACCAGCCTGGACATTTACACGTGATAAAAACCTCTTATTCCTGAGTGAAAGCTAATCATATCTTGGTCTTCTAGACTCTTCCATAAACAATCCCAGTGCTTCATAAACTCAACGCTCACATTCTATTTTGACATAAAGAACAGAAGGTTGAATAGCCTCAGTAGGATGTAAGAACACTAACAGCCATAAAGATGACATTTCTATAGAAGATAAACATATGAACAAGACAGGACAAAAACATTAAACAAAAATATTTTTCAAGTGAAGGGTAAAGTATGGACTGATTCTGGAAGTATCACAAACATGTTGAATTAATAACCACTGGAAATATACAAAACAAAATGGTATTATGACAACTGACTATATCAATCAGTTATAACTAATGGAATACCTCATCACTAGTGGTATGAATGAAGCACCACCAGAAGCATCCAAACTTAGTAACTACATTGGCACAAGTCTCAAAACTAGCAATCTAGGGAAAGGTCATTCTCAGCTCTAAAAAAATAAGAAAAAAGTCCCTGCAGCTCAGTCACAAACAAACTTTCTGGGTTGGCACTGACATTCTTTAAAGGTGACTTCTTTGAAGTATGATGCAATGAGTGACATTTTATGACTTGGTGATAGAACTATCTGACCAGAGAATTTAAAGAAACAATTTAAAATGTCAATCAAAATGGAAGTGGGTTGTACAATTTTTTCCATTTATTCATCACTGAAAGTGGTGAGTGGCCATATTAGTCAATTGTGAGACATCATCTCTGTGAATAGTACAATGTTGTCAAAATATTCTAATCAGATTTCAAAGAGCACTTCAAAACTGCCTACAATGTACACACCACTCATCCCCATGAAAGGGAATGACTGGCAATATACCTGTCCAGGCTGTAAACTTTCAGCTCAAAAGAGCTTACAGAAACAAACACCTCACACCTCGCCACTGAATTGCGGGCAATCAGACCACGTATGGAAAGGGTAGAGTTAGATCTTGCTCTAAGCCTTGTGGGTTGAAAGTTCAAAGTGAAAAAACCTAAGTAACAGATGGTCCATTTCATATTTGCAACAGTTTACGTGTCTGAAAAGGGCCACTTTTTATGGTTGTCTTGCTTTGAATTCCACACTTTTGATCGCCAAAATCCTTGCACCCTTCCTACATAATCATCACACTTCCTCTTCACAGTCACTTCAGCAGCCACCTAAAACCTATTCAGTCACTGTGAAGGTGGACACAGCATGTTCCTCTGAATCATTGGAACAAACTACACAATGTAATGAGAATACTACTTGAATGAAAAGAGTAATTTAGAACTGAATAATGAAATATATAATACTGTTCTGGACATCCGGGAGAAAAGTGAAGTAAAGCATAAACTAAACTAAACTAAACTAAACCAAACTCCGTGGCCTTAGTCCGCACGCGAACTATACCGACAGAGCGGCCGCCGCCGGTCGGCGAAGTTAGTGCCAACTTTTGTGGATAGAGGGGTGTCACGTGGTCAGTGCAATGGGTCCCCACAGCCGTTAATCTCTGTTTTCTAGACCTGGAGCTGCTACTTTTTTCATTCAAGTAGCTCCTCAATTGACCTCACGAGGCTGAGTGGACCCCGTTCCAGACCCACTACTACCCAG
>Ga0136643_10018510_pt1 | contig 10506 bp, 3 predicted proteins | sample TergutLab28metaG_FD_96883 | JGI IMG/M metagenome (GOLD analysis project Ga0136643, IMG submission 96883) | Labiotermes labralis P1 segment gut microbial communities from Petit-Saut dam, French Guiana - Lab288 P1 (version 3) (version 3) | ecosystem: Host-associated > Arthropoda: Insects >... | reverse complement strand
CTGCACTCCATGACGGCATGGGAGTGGTTGGCGGGGGGGGGTAGAAATATAGCGTCACATGCTAGCTGTGAGTTGTAGGCTTCACGCTCGGCCGGCTACCTCAAAATATTAGGCGCCAAATAGGAAAAGTGGAATGATTGCCATACTGAGAACCCACAGACATCAGGCGCTACTGTAAACAATTTAGTCGCCCAGGTGTTCTGGTTCTCGTGAGTTGTGTTTCTCTTATCTCTCAGTTTTATTACAAATCCTGCTGAAAATGTACCAGGATGATCGAAACTTTTGTCACAGAGAAACGTGGACAAATGCAGTGACATTGGGTGTATTTCAGTCTTGAAATGCACCTAAATTTTCATGTGAGACACCCCCGTTTTGTTGAAATGTTAAATTATAATATAAATATATATAAAATATAGTCGTACATAACTTTATATTTTATTAGATTGTATCAGGTTATAAGGCCGAAAAATGTAACTGAAGTATAACCTGATATAATCTAATAAAATATGAAGTTGTTTACGACTATATTTTATATTTATTTAAGTTATAATTTTGTGCACCTAAAGGTAACATTTTCCCTATGCAGTATATCGGTGAAATGTAGTTCCAGGCTTTCTTAACCCTGACAGCAGATGGAGATGAGTAGAAAATAAAAAGCCCCGGCCGCTTTACTCCTGGAGAAAGAACATCCGATATCCAATGAATAGAAGGCCGAGTAGGTCCTACAGCCGATTTGAACGTGACGTGGAAGCAGTAGTTGTTGCCTGAAATCACGGCCCTTAGGCCATAACCTATCACTGCATTGTCCCGGTCCTTATATGAAACGTTTTGGTAATCAAAATCTTTGAGAACAAAACTATTTCTCTTCCTCTTCGTTACTGGCCCTCATGCACAAAATGCAGGGCCTAATTTCAATTTTCTCTTGTGGCACACAACACGCAGTTCCTTGAGCAAATTCCTAGCAACGTTTCTCCTTGAAAGACGTTAAAGTGTATAAGAAACCGCCCTGGAAGCAAGTGAGTTCCGAGCGTCTCTGTTAAAACTACATAAACTCATCCCAAACTCTTATACAACCCCGTAAACAAACTAACGAACAAAAAGGGTCCTTCCGTATAGTTTTAGTGCCAAGGAAAACCATGTCACTAATACACGCTCCTTCTCTTTTACCCCCCTTTGCCTTACTGTCTTGCAAAAACCTCTAACAACTGACTTGAGTTAAAGGGAGTTTAGCAAAAACTTGTCTTCACACCCCCCTTCCCCTTTTCATTTCCTCTCCGCAGACTACGGTCTGAACGCCTGAAATTTCTAGCAAAGTTCTGTTAGTACAATATGAAAGGGTCTCATTCTGGGATCTGGGGCATTGGTGACTAAACAGTGACGCTGGAGCACCATGCGACACTTGTAATGTGTTAAGTCTTTTTTTGTCTTAACTAATGCACACAAATTGTTATAACATTTTTAAACAGTTAAGGTCATATAAACGTATAACAGTTGCTCCAACGTGTTTCGGTTTTCATAAGCCATCATCAGGGAGTTACAACCTACGCTTCGCTAAAGTTACAATTTTGACTTCGAAGTCAAAATTGTAACTTTAGCGAAGCACAGGCTGAGAGCTCCCTGATGATGGTTTACGTAAACCGAAACATGTTGGAGCAACTGTTATACGTTTATATGACCTTAACTGTTTGACAATTTTATAATAATTTGTGTGCATTAGTTGGACAAATAAAGGACTTAATACTATCAACATGCACGGTGCAACTACGAAGACTTGTGATTTGCTGTTGGAAGTTGAAGTTATTCACAGCCTTCAACATCAGTCATAGGAATAAAATATGCTTCTAGACTCGTTTTAAAATACCCCTCCGAATGAAATCCGCAATAGGCCTACAACTGCTATAAAGGTTACAATGTGTCACGTTGTCGGTATCTTAGCAAGCGAATTTGGAACTTCCAGGGAAGCACAACAACGCACGGGTTTATAACACGTAACCAAATCCTGCACTGTTTCGAAGCAATTTGCGGTAGTTGCTATGATCAACACTGTGCAGGCAGATCGCTCCATGGAACAATTTATAATACTGTAACTGTGCTGATAAGTCCTTAGCCCGACCAGGAAGGAAACAAGCTCGGAAGCATGTCAGGGACGCGCGCGATTTCAACTACATGAGACGCGAGCTGTCATCAAGTTTTTTTTTTTTGCAAGTCAAGGCGCCGAAGGAAATTCACGCCATTCTGACGAAAACATTAGCCTGTTTCCTTCATGGTCGGGCTAAGGACTTATCAGCACCCCTGTAAATAAGTGACCAGTCCGTCTTTACGCTCAGCACAGCAAGAGGGAATGCTAAATCTTTGAAGACTGGTCAAGATCAAAGTTACAGTACGAGCGAGGGTCAGTTAGACAGTCAGTCTTGGTGTCGAGCCCCTCTTAAGGCTAATAACCAAATCACAGTACAATTGAATGATGACATGGCTCCCAGCAGGGCTGGGTGGGCAGGGATGGAGGAGGAGGGCCCCAGGATTAGAGCAGGAAAAGCCCCGGAGGAAGAGCATGAAAGAGCCTGGAGGCAGGATGGAAAAGGGCACCGGGCGAGGGTGGATCCGTGGCGGCGTGTGGGCCAGGAGCAGTGCCGCCAACCATCTGTGAAGACTAAAACATTCGTCACTATGTATATATATGTGTGTGTGTGTGTGTGTGTACACGCACATTTGTTTCGGAATTCATACAGAACGCAAAGTGCTTCTATTGTAAAGGTGAATGCTGTACAAAAGATTAAGTACGTACCTCACAAAAAAAAAACACAGCATGCTTCCATTACAAAGACCAACATGAGAATGTTGTATAAAATATTCAGTTCGTACCTCACAAAGAACACAGTGTGCTTTCATCAGATACAGCACCAAATTAATTAAGCTCCGCAATTAGTCACTGCACTCTCACCACAGAGGCTTGAGTTCGATCCCAGTTCACCCCATGTGTGGACAAACTGGCCCTGAGACGGGTTTTTCTCGGAGAGTACTTCGGTTTTTTCCTTTCGATGTGATTCCACCAACGCTTTAGAGCATCATCATTATCATCATCATCTACGCGTTACTATTACCAGGACAAATGAGCAGTGGTCAGGGAAGCTTCCCCAAAAACCGCGCTCTAAAGGAAATCGGTGAACACTGAGTATACATCTACTTTCATTTCAATAGGCGAGTGTTGTTTGCAGAAACAAATGTTGCTTATTGTAAAAAGTGTATTTATGGTGTTAATTAAAGCGCTCTCCCATACCCGCAAAAAATGAATATTAGTTTCGTCACGTGTGTCCATCCGTCCCTCCGCATGTATCAGCTCATATCCAGCTTGAAGGCGTTTCGTGAAATTTGATTTTGAAAACCCGTTTTAAAACCTGCCAAGAAAATATTAATTTGGTTAAAATCGAACAAAAATACCGGACACTTTCAATGAGAACCTCAATACATTTCATTGTTGCCGGCGGCATTACTTCAATATAAAGTCATTGTTGCGCTACAATACACAGAAAAATAATTGTTGCGTTTACACGGAAAATTTTTCAATATTTATATTGTTGACGGCGACTTGTTGACGACGTATGGCGTTAGGTTGTTCAGATAGTTGAGGAGGTATGAGCTCAATAATACAGAGTGCGCAATAATTTGTAGCTAACCAACAATAATGAGGGAACCCAATGTTGCTCTTCCACGGTAACATTTTCAATACCTCGGCGCCTTTGCATACTCGCGAAACGCGCATATTTTCATATTTTATATTATTCACGTATGTATCTCAACAACACGGCATGTCTTCATGCCGTGCACAGGGCAACTGTGTGCCTGTACCGAGCTCAGAATCCACTTTCCATTAACGTTGCATCTAATCGGGGCTCTCCACAATTTCTATGCATGTTTATTTTCTATCCCTCCCTGTCCAAGTCGCATTGCCACGTAGCTGCAGAGTTGTGTCATAGATATAAGGCTTAATATGCCGTCTTGAAACTTCTATATGTTCTGTTTTCAGGACAAAGGCAGTGGTCCTTTTATTACATCAAAAATATTTCCCCCAAACCGCTCTGTTTTCCCCCCTGACTACGTAGTTAATGATGCTGACATAGTACGTTTTAAAATTTAAATGAAACTGTTATGTGTATAGTGCAGTAGTTTACTTTAATTTAATTATAATAGTAGAGGAAAAGAGGTCTCGGTCTTTAGAACGTTTTTTAATTGATTGGGGTACTTTATTATGGCAGCGCATGCGTGCAATGTAGTCCTGACCACACACATTGCTCTGGGTTAGACAACATGGGGCACAAAAAATAGAGCAACGTTATTGAATGGAAACGTATCATTTCCTGAATCTTGCTTATCTTGCATTTACCAACGCTGTATAGATTTGTTGATCATACTACTTGAATTCACATGCGTTATTTCCACTATATAACAGTCTTTTATCTTTTCAGACAGTGTGTTGTAAACTAGCCTGTACAATTTGACGTTTAGGTGACCGTGCATCGTGATAAATTCTTATAATAAAACCAACTAGATGCACTAATTTCTCAAATTTATTTTTGGAATAACATTCTACATGTTTCGGACAGTTCCTCTGTCCATCATCAGGAGTTTTTCACTGTACAAACAGCTATGGTATATGTCATACAGGTTTGCTGACAGCTTCCTCGCAAGCTGTCAGCAAACTTGTATACCATTGCTGTGTGTACAGTGAAAAACTCCTGATGATGGACAGAGGAACTGTTCGAAACATGTAGAGTGTTATTCCAAAAATAAATTTGAGAAATTAGTGCAACTAGTTGATTTTATCATAGGAATAGCCTGTAGCAGCAAGCCCTTGACACTGCACACATATTTATATACGTGACCGGGTAACACTTGTCTATCAACTGCTGAAATTCTCACGCTCTTTGAAGCAATGACTGCAAAACGCGGTCTTTTGCTACCAGCTAAGATGACAGTAATGTAGGAAGTGTTCTTAAGATTGTGGTATATTAGCATTTGTCACATTTTGACATGGATTGGGAGTAACGTTTTCGGTATACTGACTTGGCTACGCGATGGCCGGTAAGGGGTTCGAAACTTAGTAACAGCGACTGTGGGGTCCACACAACATTCTCTTCAAAGGGGACCAGAGTTCTTTCCCGGAGTCAGACAGCCGGGGCGTGGATTCGACCATTTATCTCCATTTAGTGCCAAGGTTAAGAATGAGTGGAGCTAACCTCTACGTCTCCTCATACATGCTTTCATGGCGTGGGCAGGACCAGGCGTGTAATAAACAGACTAACCCAGTTATAACGACATTGGTCTATACGACGCCTCGTCTATAGCGTTAGATATTCTGTGGTAGCAAGTAAATCCTTACTGTTAACTGTATCAATATACTCCTCGGTTAGAGCAACACTCCCTTATAACGACCGAAGTAGTCAGTCCCTTTCATGACGTAATAACCGAGTTTGATTCTTTTCCCTACAATTTTTTTTCAACTCTATCCTTTACTAATTAAATATTAACTATGCACGTAATTTCTCTTGAGACCTAACAAATTGCGAATTTATAATCTGTACGCTTTATTAAGTGCTGCTGCTTCCGGTACAGAGGAAATGTGTTATGGATGCCGAAGGAGAGTTCAAAGTAGAAACAATTTTCATGGAAGGTGCGTGAAAGTGGGTCTTAACCGCTTGGGGACAAAGAAAATGTTTACGTTATTTCGTATAGCAACAGCTGGACTGTGATTGAATGCGTTACGTGCGGCTTTAGACAGACAGATTGTTTTGAACAGTTGCTAAGGGAAGGGTTTGAAATTAAGAAAGAAGAAGTGACAGAATAATACAGAGAACTGCACCGACATGTTCATGCAAATGATAGTCTATTTTATGAAGGTTAAGTTAAGAATACGTGGGTCGGGTAGCTCAGTCGGTATAGCGACTGAGCTACGGGTTGGACGATCCGAGATCGAATCCCGGTGGGATGGATTTTCCGCCTTTCCGGACCGGCCGTGAGGCCCACCCAGCCTCCTGTACAATGGCTACCGGGTCGTTCCCGGGGGTACAGGCGGCCAGGGTGTGTGGCTGACACCTACCCCATCTAGTGCCGAGGTCCTAGAAAGAGTAGAGCTATACATCTACTCACCCTAAGGGCCTTCGTGGCCTGTAAAAAGGGTGGAAACTACCTAAATTAAGAAGACTGAGATAGGTTTGCCACGTAGCACACAATAGCAAAGGTACTTGAATTGTAAGTATGAAAACTTTAAGAGATGGGACAAACTGACACAGCGTGACTTGGAGGGGGATAATATTAAAATTGGTTAAAAAGGTTTTGAATTTTTCAAATGGTTTAACCTTGTTGTAAGCTTTTGCAATAAAAGTGATGAAAATCTGAGGTTAAGGGAATGCAGGCATGCTTTTGGTCTTCTGAGTGCTTGTTTATTGCTTAAGGAAAATTCTTAACCCAAGAAGGTATTTAGTCATAACTAATTGTTAATTAGTTATCTACCATGTTAAACGGTCACCTTGCCACACTAGAACATGGCGTGGCATGAAACTGTGGGTGGATAAGTCTGTCGTAAGAGGACTTAATTTAAGTATATCTCCTCATAAATGATTGTGCGATTCCAAACATCGCAATTCAAATACATAGCTTCGTTTTCAGATAAACATGATAGATCAACTTCACATTCCATACATTTTAATCCCAGGTAAAGGGCTGCCTTGACTCACCGGATAGGAAGATCTGTGGGTCTCAGTGGTAGTCTGGTCGCACTGGTGAGTAGAAAACCCCTTAACCTGTTATGGATTGGATTCTGAATGTCCAGTTCTTCTTCAGTCATAATGTCTTGTATAATGGCGTATTGAAAAACAATCCATGTTGGGATAATGTGGAGTCTGTGCCATGTGACGGGCTGTAAGTAACGGCATAGGGCCTTAATATATTCTCGAAGAAAAATATCGTTTTTTGAATCACGGAATAAGTGTCAAAATTTTGAACTGGATGTGTGTGGATTAGTAGGCTCTAGTGGTGAATTGAACAGATTGCCTGTGAACTGTTGAAGGAATACTCAGTAGCACGAAGTTAGGTGTTTCTGGAATAAACGAATTACATACCTACACCGTCTGTTTATAAAATTGAACAATTTAGGCAAATGTTTGTACAGGCCTAAACGGAATGTAAAGAGGAAAACCAAGTGGGAAAAAGATCTGAGCACAGTTTAGAGGAGGAAGAGGAGGAGGAGTGAGATTATGCAAAGTAGGCAGAAATGCTTTATTGTATTAGAATAGAAATTTGTATTAGAATAGAAATTTGTATGTACATTATAAATAATATAAGATATTTTCATATTGTGGTGTGTGTGTGTGTGTGTGTGCGTGTTTGTGCTTGTATGTAGTGGTTCTAGTGATGGTTGGTGCGTTTGTGGTGCTCACGTTTGTAATATCTACAGTGAATTTTGTGCCTCTGATGGCCGCAACCCTTTATTGGTTGGAGAAGTCGGATTGGCTTCACGACAGAATCTAACACTTTGCTTCCCGAAAGGGCTGTGTGGCCCCATTGTGTTATGTAACGTGGTTCCTTTGCCCAGGGTAAGGGCTTTCGGAGTGCGATTCTAAAAATCCTCTAGACAAGCGCCTATATTAAAAATTTGTTGGGGTTTAGATTCTTTTACCCCATGGATTTGTGTTTAGGCGCGTGGAAAAGTTACAAATCGCCGTTTTCTCACTATGGAGGCCCGGGTTCGAACACAATTCAGTAGATGGTGGATTTTCAGAGCAAAAAGTGTCGTTGAAGCAGTAGTATCTGTTCGGGCTGGTGTGTTCCTCTGTCTGAATCATTCCAAAAGTGCTCCATTTTGATATTATATGAATATACCACCGACGATCTTCGCAATTGACAGCGTCGTTAAATACAACAGTCCCTCCTCCACCCCCTAAGGTATTCTTGCGCCCTGACCACTGCTGAGCCCTCTGTATCTAACACTGCAAGGTGCTCCATAAGATTTTTTTTGAGCTTCCTTATTGTAAATATCCATTTATTGAAATTCAAACCAACATTTAGAGTAGGAGCGTTTAATAGCTCATCTAAACTCCAGCCAAGGGCTAAAACATTTCCTTGGATAAAGTAATGTAAAACATGGGACGTAAAAAGATTTAGAATATAAAAAACGTTGCATCTGTTCTTGAGAGAATTGCTCTGCTATAGTGCTTTTTTCTTGTCTGTAAAAGAAGGTGGCCCATCAAACAATCTGTTCTAATTTGTGAGGAGGTGGAAACAAGATGGGGTGCTAAGGTCGTTGACTCCTCAGAGGAAGCACCTGCAACTTATCAGGAAAAGAGTTCATATCAAAAATTTTAAGCAGACTTTCCAGGGAGAGAAAATGATAGCTGAAGAATAAGGGACACAACTTGATGTCACTTGCTATTTTATTTCACTTCTTATGTACTCAACATGTTTCGGACATTAATATATCCATCATCAGGAGCTTGCGACTATGCTGCTGAATTACCACATTGGTCGTTCTGTTTTTGGTTCGATGTGTTTTGGAGATTTGGTGCGGTTGGGTTTGAGTAGTATCCGTGTTGCAGGCTGTCAACACGTTTCGGACATTAATATATCCATCATCATTATGGATATATTAATGTCCGAAATATGTTGAGTACATAAGAAGTGAAATAAAATAGTAAGTGACATCAAGTTGGTCTCTTATTCTTCAGCTATCATAACGATGCACTGTCCAATGAACATAAGAAACATAAGGAAAATAACGTTTTCTTGTTGCCACAGACGTCGTTACGAACCTGACGTTCCGTGGGTTACAGTTACTCTCGGCAAGTATTAAAAGTGACTTTTATTGCCATGGTGCATATAGGCAATCTGGCGAAGCTACGTAATGCTTTGGCCTTCTGCAGAGGAATTTGTTCTTATCGACACACCATGTACGGATCAGTCTCTCATGTGTTTGTAGCTTGTCTCCGAAAAATCCTCCGGAATGCTTTACTTTTTCTTCTTCTTCTTCTTCTTCTTCATTATCATCATATTCTTCTTGTTTTTTCTTTTGTGGTTAGGTCTGCTGGATTCTTCAATTTTATAAGAATTCTTTACCCTTGAAAATGGGACCAATATGTTGCCCTGAAACTTTGGAAGGGAATTACCACTACACGCTGCATAATGGCCCGAAGAACGCGGTTCTCATCTACTTTGCGGCGGAAGTCTAAAATTACACGTATTATATCTTCTTTCTTCGGAGAAACACTTGATCACTGAACAAACACAAAATGTAGGTTCACGAATTATTTCAAAGCCAAACTACAAATTTCTTCTCCTTCTGCTCGCCACTACCTAGGCAGCTGTTTGTTCTGACATTTCAACCCTTAGCTTTGGTAGTCTGTCACTTTGCCTTTCTGTTGATATACAGGGCGGCGCCGAGCCGACTGACACATTTCAAATTTGAATATTGCGCCGGTGCTCTAGTTCTCATGGTTGGCGGGAAGAGGACGGTAGAGGAGAGGACGCCATTTCATATGGTCAGTCGCAATGGAACGTCGGAACGTGGAACAACGTGTTACCTGTGTTCGTAGTTTCGGCGACATCGCTTGGCCTGCTCGGTCGCCCGACCTTACTGCACTAACTTTTTTCCTGTGGGGAGGTCCTGAAAGACCGTGTGTTCCGGAGGCGTATCATGACTATTCAAGAACTCAAACAAGCCATTGTTGATGATGTTGCGGCTATTGTTGAGGACCTACGGAGGCGCGTGTAGGGCAACTTCCAGACACACTTGCAACAATGCATTGATATAAACGGAGGCCACCTGCCTGATGTTCAGAAAATAAGCTTGTAATCTGTGGGTAATAAATAGCATACTTGGACGTATTTATAGACGGTTTCGCTTATTTTCCCCTGTTTCCATATATTATCTATAACCATTTGAAATGTGTCAATCGGCTCCGCGCCACCCTGTGTTTGGGCCATTTTCTTCTGTATTGATCTCTTTAGCATTATACTTGTTGAAGAGACATTTAATTTATTCCTTTTGTTTAGACGTATAATTTTATCCTTTTTGACGTGCTCTTTGACACTTAGTAACAATTCAGTTACTTTTGCCTAAACTTTACTAGCGCTTACAGTTTTAGTTCGGTTTTCACTGTAACATAAATGTATGTGGACTGCCAGAACATAATTACCATTTTGACCCTTTAAAACCGAGTGGTAACTTTACGTACCATCAGGTTGATGATTTAAATATTCTAAATTCTGCCCATGACGGTCCCAGTGGCCGCGCGGTCTAAGGCGTGGGTCTGCGGCCGCTCGCCTGCTGAGATTGTGGGTTCGAATCCCACCGGGGGCATGAATGTATTTCTGCTGTTAATGTTACATGTTGTCAGGTAGAAGTTTCTGCGACGAGCTGATCACTCGTCCAGAGGAGTCATACTGACTGCGGTGCGTCGATGGGTGTGATCTAGAAACCTCGTGACTGAGGAGGCCAAGGCCCTTTGTGGGGTGGGG
>Ga0136643_10018508_pt1 | contig 10506 bp, 10 predicted proteins | sample TergutLab28metaG_FD_96883 | JGI IMG/M metagenome (GOLD analysis project Ga0136643, IMG submission 96883) | Labiotermes labralis P1 segment gut microbial communities from Petit-Saut dam, French Guiana - Lab288 P1 (version 3) (version 3) | ecosystem: Host-associated > Arthropoda: Insects >... | reverse complement strand
GTTGCATTTTATATATTTATTCAACAAATATAGGTACTGAATATTTTAAACATGGTATATACTCTCCATTTTTTCTCTTCAAAATGCAGTTTGTTTCATAATTCTAACGTATTTGGTTCCTGTGTTATTCACATTTTATATACAGGGTGCGCTAAAATTAAAAAAATAATTCCGGCGCCAAAATGTTAATCAATCACACTTAAACTGATATATGTTCCGCCCTTATTGAAAGACAATTGTAGAATTTGTGTGGTAAGGGATCCCTTTCTGCCCTTGCTACCTCCAAAGTTTCAAGCTGAAATCGAAGTGAATGACTAAAACATAGGGTGTTTGGAATTAAATATCTTTCACAACAGTTCTTTAAGTTGTTCAAAAGCTTTGCTTTTGTGATCAAATTTATTATTTATTTTTGGTGTAGGGTGTTAATTAATATGACGGTCCTATTAAAGAAACATAAAGTTGAAACGCAAGCCTTACATTCACCAGAAACAATACGCTTATTTATACATTCTCTGTTTAGCGATTTAAGGAAATGTAGACCTACACAGAAGTAAATACAAAGCGGTGTTAGAGAACAAACTTAGGGGAACGTAAGTGGAATGTAAGATAGACAATGTAGCAGGAGTTAGCAATAAGAAGCTTAGACAACGTATACCATTTTGAAGGGGAATGAGTATTGAAGTGTTGAAAGAATGGGGCGCTGTCTGATACACCAAGCACTTAACGAGGTTAGGGTTTACAGGTGAAGGATAAACAAAGTGGTCTAAAGTGTTTTGCTTATGGGATCATAGTTAAAGACTTCTCAAAACACTAACTGTTGATACCTCAAAAGGTTGAATATTTAAACGCGGATTAATTCCACGTATTTCGATGCACATCAACTCAGTGCGCCAGTATTGAAAACACAGCAAAGTGATGAATTTAATTACCATTTAATTTAATTTGTTCTACATATTCTGCCTGTTACACCCTTACGGAGGCAAATTCTACCAAATATTACATGAAAATTATGTCAACATTGGGTAAAATTAAAGTGACCCCGTTACAGGACCGGTGTGGCCCAGAGGGTGGGTAGAGGTATAGCTCTACTCTTCCATGACCGCGGTACTAGAAGGGGGTGAGTGGTCAGCAGCACGCCCCGGCCACACTTTAGCCAGGGAAAGAACCGGTACCCATTTTACAGGAGGCTGGTTGGGTCCCAGGGCCGGTCTGGACGGACGGAAAATCTCGTCCCCATCGGGATTCGTTCCAGGATCGTCCAGCTCTTAGTCAGTCGCTATACTGACTGAGTTACCGAGCCCATACTGTTAACATTATGTATTTATGTAAAGATATAAATAAAATAAAAAATGTAGTAAAGTTGTGTCTATTTTTAAATAATTCCACATAAACGGGACTAATTTTTTTGTCAAATAATCTTTGCTACATATTGAATGGTTTTTGCAGCCCTTATCACAGAGTAGCAACGTGCCACTTTATGCATAATTTCAATACTGATTTTGTAACATTGTCCATGAGGGAGATTAGTGTGTGGTTCACTCCACATTTGCAGAGCTCTTAATGACATTATTGGGTTCCACATCCGCACTCAAACAAATTATAATGTATTACATTTCTGATGCTAGCAAGGAAACCTAAATATTTTGTTTAAAAAGTAAGTAAAATATTTTTTTTTTTTTTTTTTTTTTGCAACATTGGTGTACTATTGTTGTCTAAGATGATCTACCAGCTATATAAGTTTACGTCTGAATTTGTTTGTTCAAATATTTATTTTGGCAAAATAGCCACAAAAATTGTTGTGTTTAGTCCTTTCGGGTGATTCCCCAGCGTCTGAATTTTAGGTACTGACTTTTCTGAAACGTCTCCAAATAAAATTCAGATTTCGGGGAATCACTCAAAAGAAAGAATACAGCATTCAGAACAAGGCGAAAATTTGAAATAAAAAACTTTAAATTTAGTCAAACCTTGACTTAAATATCGATGTAGTCATGGTTACGTATATAGTAAAATATTTCCGTACATCCAAATTACCGGAGTGCTGATAAGTCCTTAGCCCGACCAGGAAGGAATCAAACTCGGAAGCATGTCAGAGACGCGAGTGATTTTAACAATATGGAGACACAAGCTGTCATCAAGTCTTTTTTTTTCCTGCAAGGCAAGGCACCGAAGGAAATTCACGCCATTCTGACAGAAACATTAGCTTGTTTCCTTCCTGGTTTAGCTAAGGACTTATCAGCACCCCTGTGTACTCTGATATATACAGTCTATAAAACCCACTACTTCCGGGCTGAAATTTCGTTGTCCTATCGAACGGTCGTAACACGTGGAGCTAAAGTTTGTGCTTTAGCCTGCAGCCCGGACACCACTCCAGCCTAACCGAACCTAACCTCCAACCTACAGCAAACCAAGACCGAAACAACCAATGTGGTATTCAACATCATAGTCGCGAGCTCCTGATGATGGGAATAGTAGTGCGCGACATATGTTTAGCCTATAAGAAGTACAATAAAATAACAGGTGACATCTACTTGGTTTTTTATTCTTCAGTTATCATAATGATGCACGGTCCAATAAAATCAGGTCGGAACACGTGTCTTGATTTAGATTACTTAAATATTGTGAGCTTGCACTTTAAATTTACCTCCTTCATATTTCACCGCAATATCTACGAGTATATGTTGTTGCATTGTTCGAAATACAATAGTCTCTTCCCTTTAGACACTTAGACATATATTATTATCATTTTAATATAATTAGTCATGAAATTATAAATTGTGTATCTTATGTTTATTGGACCGTGCATCATCTTGATAGTTGAATAAAGAGAGGCCAACTTGATGTCACTTGCTTTATTATTTCATTATTTAATGCTCAAAATGTTTCGAATGTTAGTACATCCATCCTCAGGAGCTTGCGTCTTATTTGTTGAGTTATTTCACGGGTTGTATTGCTTTGGTTCGATGTGTGTTGGTGTTACGTTGTGGTTTGGCTGGGCTGGTGTGGTGTGGTGTGGTATCCTTATGCAGGCTGAAGCACTAGTACTTCAGCCTGCATAAGGATACCACACCACACCACACCACCCCAGCCAAACCACAACGTAACACCAACACACATCGAACCAGAGCAATACAACCCATGAAATAACCCAACAAATAAGTCGCAAGCTCCTGAAGATGGATGTATTAACGTCCGAAACATGTTGAGCAATAAATAATGAAATAATAAAGCAAGTGACATCAAGTTGGTCTCTCTTTATTCAAAGAAAAATTGTGTATTTTTAAAAATTAACATTAATAAACGTTACATTACAATTGTAACAACAGTCAAATTTATAGAAAGAGCCCCAAAAGATGATATAAATTTGTGTCTGTTGGGAGGTAAAGAATTTACTGAGGCACTGTAAGTAGGAGATAGCATTATTAGACCAAATACATCCCTGCAGAAACGACGAATATGATCAGATTGGGCGTCTAAATTATTTATAGATTTAAAAAAAATGTGTGAGATACGTAATAAAAGCGGGAATACAGAAAGAAAAAAAATGAAGGCAATAATATATTGAAGAAATCCAATTCCATTCAAGAAAGTCTGTGGTGTGATTATGTATGTTACATAACCTTCATGTCTTGTTTGAAGATACGAACGCAGTCAGCTACACTAGTCAATAATGCAAAGAATTATATCTATGTTTTACTTTCACCAGTACTACGTGCTTTAAGCTTGTGAATATTTTACTTTATATATAATTCAATAGAATATCTTACTATAGTATGTCCATGAGGCTGTATGGGATTGAGCAAACAGATAAAGTGCGTTAGGTCGCGAAATGTCACTAAAATCGACTTTGCCGGCCTATAATTATCACAGGAATATAAGTTGATCGAATGAGTGGCTGCATGTGCATGGGAAAACATGGAACAGATGCACCAGTGTAATCCGTGGATTTGATACGGCATGCATATAAACCATTCGTTCCCTAATAACAGTGAGTTAATTAGAACGCCAAAAAGTCTGGCAACGTGACATGGAGCGGCGTTACAGGCGGCTAGTATTAGTCACAGGCCTTCATAAATTGCGATTCAATTCTGGGCATCACAATTAGTTACAGATTTACCGATGTCATTTCTTTCTGTGTTAACTAGGAATTTGTGCCAACCTGTTTTTAATCACAGAAGTAACACTCTTCATTACAATGTTTGTTTTCTGAACTCACTCTTTTAGTCCAATAATTCGATGCAATTAAATACAATATAAACTTTCTCCTGATTTCAAACGTTTGTGACATTTGTTCGTTATTTATGTTAGACAAAGGTTTGGCATTGAGGTCAGAAGATAAAGATACTGAGGTCAGGCGATGTGTCTTTGAAGTCAGACCATAGCGTCTTATGAAGTCAGGCGATAGTATATTACTGAGGTAAGATGATGTTATGTTGTTGAGGTAAGGGGATGAATATTTTAGTTCAGGTTATGGTGCATTACACAGACCATATAATGGCGTATTTTTTAGATCGGACTGTGGTGTGTTATTGACCTCACACGGTGTTGTATTTTTCAAGTCATTTCCTGATGTGTTATTGAGACCAGAATGTAGTGAATTATGGACGTAAATCGATTATGTTCTTTTCTAAGGCCAGTAATGGTGTAACATTGAGGTCACAAGATATTGTGTTACTTAAGTCAGATTAAAGCGTGTGATTTCAGTCCTATCTATTTATGCGTAGAGAAGAAACCCAACTAGATGCTACTGAATGATTTATTGCACTTATAATCTGCTCGACATGTTTCGGGCACTTATAAGCCCATCATCAGGAGCTCGAGACTATACTTGTGTTGTTACGGGATATGGTGTGTAATGCCTTGGTTGCTGGTGGTCGGCGGTCAGGTGCAGGGCAGCAGGTTATGTGTCCGGGATGAGGGAAGTTGCTCGAGCAGTTTCCTTCATCCCGGACACATAGCCTGCAATAAATCATTCAGTAGCATCTAGTTGGTTTTCTTCTCTACGCATACACAACGTTACAGGGACAAATATACGTCGAGTTTTTATCTAAGTAGTTCACAGATTCTCAGTTTGTCTTTGTTCAAAGGGCAGTAGTATCAATCATCAAGCAAAGTATAGTGCATAATGTTCTGATTTTTGTTGCTCCTTTAGTGGCAGAGAAAAATTTCCTTCATATTTCAGTGGTTACTGTTTTATCGACTTGCTTGTCTCGTGTAAGACGTTGTGGGTATTGCCTCGTTTGTGTTCTGCATAGAAAGTATACACACGAGACATCACATCAACAATTTGAAAAGGGTCAAGTCCGGTAACCTTGGGGGCCATAGGAAATTATGTCCAGGTCACTTAAAATATTTTGGAGAATTGTTGTATTAAACCAGACCTTCGTCAAACATGAAAGCAAAGACTCGATAGCTACATAGAAAATGTGGGTGTTTGTAGCACACATCGGTTCGGGTTGATAAGTTACAATTTACATAATATTTGCGGATATTCATTTTTAAATCTATGTAAGTTACATAATTATTTTTAAGTATTTCCTTGCGACGGAACTTTCCGTCAGCAAAACACTTCATTAACACTGAAATTCGTCGTGCCGTCCAGTTTAATAATCCTTAAAGAAAAGTCTTATTCTCTTTAGGTTATTTACAGTACTTAACTCTGTCTTTCACGCCTTTCTCACAAGACAGGAAAGGTACGTGTAAAACAACCCTGAGATGTGTTCGTGCAACCACTGTTACAAAGGAAAACAGTGTGTTACAATATTATATAGTGTACGTCAGCACAATCACTTTATTATATAAGGTAATACAAGGCTACTTGTTTCGACAATAACCTAGTCATCATCAGGCCTATATTAACATTTATGTATATCTATGGGTGATGTCGGATACGTCTATAATGAGAAAAGAACAGCAAATATAGAGCAACCCAGAACCTCAAAAGCAAAGGCAACGAGACCCACATCCAAAACTGATGAACAGCAAAACACCGTTAAGAATGAATTTTATATAATTTAAAAAATGTTTAGACAGATTTGTAAAATACATTTTATGAGACAATTTTACTTACCCCAATCCTGTATTTGCACATCACACCTTTTAGACAAAAGTTTTAATTAGATATATTCCAAGAATGCAAACACGATGGGATCCCAAAGTGTGCATAGCATCTGGCAACACAACTGTTAATATAGGCCTGAAGATGACTAGGTTATAGTCGAAACATGTAGCCTAGTATTACCTTATATAATAAATTGATTGTGCTGATGTACACTATATAATATTATATTACGTTGAGAGCACATCGTGATGCTTCCATTCAAATAATTATTACATATTCTGAGTGTGTATTTGTACTAGCATGCAATGCACATGTACCATATTGTCATCTGTGGCCCGTCTGGCTGTACAATATTTTTCCAAATTATCTCACAAACGGCACGATTTTCGAAAAAAAAAGTTATTGAATCTAAAATGTGTGTTTTGATTTTCTCTACAAATTTGTTTGAAACTTTTCTCATTTTAAGAGGAACCGAGCGAGATGTGACAAAAAAATATTTTCATGAAAAGCGCCCTTTATTTTTGTCACACTTAAATGAGCCTTAAATTTTCTCGAAGGATTTTTCGAAAAATATTTTCAATATAAAGTTTCATGAAAATCCGCCTAGTGGGAACGCGAATTGTTCCATACACACTTATAGTGTAACAGACGGACAGACATGAAGCAGCTTATAGTCGCTGGCCAAAACTTTGCAGATAAGCCTAAAAAAGAGGCCAGCGTGCGGCTTCTAGTCGGAGTGACTTCAATCAGTTTAACAACAAAGTTAATGGTTAGGTGATGAAAGAGCGCAGGGATACTGCGTGTAGCGTACATTAGCTTTATTTGCCCTAGTTGTCGGTATTATGGAGACCTGTGAAAGTTTATCCAAATGACCCATGACCCTGCTACATAACTACTACCACTCTACTACAACCAACATTTTCCGTCCACAAATTTTATTAAAGCAGAAACTCTCGGTCGATCCCGTGGCTTCATACTACAGAGGTCCTGACATAATGCTCTTAGAGGAGTTTTCGCGGTTTTCCCCTGTCCTTCCAGTCATTCTGGAATACTAGCACTGCGTTCGGCTCATACAGTCCTCCACGTATTCTTGGTTAAGCAATTGAAATGTCTCTGTAAAATTTTTACCAAGTTTGCAGCAAAATTTCATACACACATACAAACACACACCTACACGTTGTTCTTCAAGCTCTTTCATTATCACTTTGTCATTAATCCGAAGAACAGCCTGTGCACGTGCTCAGTTCAGCGGATGTAGCTCGACGACTAATGCTCATAGCGAAACGGGACAAATGGTAGTCTGTCAAAACCTGACGCTAGATTCGCTCAGTAGCAGCAGCAGCGCGCTTTCCGTGCTGGTTGGTGCGCTATTTAAAAAGTTCGGTCTCTTTTTGAACACGCCTCGTATTGTCTCAATCCCTATACAATTGTTTATTCATCGATGATCCTGATGTTCGATGCAATACGGTTTGAGCAGTGGCAGTTTCATTATTTCAACAAACAATGTCGTCGAAAGGCCCAGGGGAAGTCGCAGAGACCCTACTCTGTATATGAGCGACAAAGACAAAGCATTTGCCCTCATTCTTCAGCCTGCCAGCTATCGCTAATCTGTAGAAGTGACCACCCACTAACTGTGAGGGTTTCAATCTTTCACCCGCCATACGACAGCACATACAACAACAACAACAAAAAAAACATCTTACTGATTTACGTATTATCCATCCATAAATGGCGCTCCAGCCCCTTCCGGGCCTTGACCTCCCTCCTAAGACGCCCCCATTCATCCCTATTTTCAGCTCTTCTCCTCTATTCTCTTATCCCCAGAAGTTGTAATGCATCCCTCTGGACCACATCCGCCCATCTAATTCTTGGTCTTCGCACTGGTCTTGAGGTGTAGAAGTTTCCGTTTAAAACTTGTTTTGGAATCCTTTCTTTTTCCATTCATATTGTGTGACCTGCCCATCCTAATCTTCTGATTTTAATGTCCTCCACGATGATTTACGTATTATACTCTTCGTTTATCTCCATAGAAGATTCTTTATTGTGATTATATGAAAAAAATAAGGTTACTCTTTCTTTGGTTTGTATATAATCAACCCAGGAACAGATAAGGATACTTCTGCTCCGTTACCAACAACAAATATCTTAGGGATATGGGGCTTACACCTCGATGGTCTTCCTGTGATTTATAGAGTGATACCTGTCGTAATAAAAACCTTTCTTTAGCGGAAACTTTAAACTCCCGAGGATACAATATTCAAGTAAAATCTCTGAATAAAAACTTGCGAGCATCGTAAAAAATTTTATCCATTGAGATTCCGTTCTATAGAGGCTTCGTTGTACTCTTAATAAGGAGGTATTCAGCATGTTGGCAGGTCCTGAAGAAATTATAAGTGCCTTTCCGGCACCAAAGTGTAGAACCACAAGATTTTTGGCGCATTTTATAATTTGGATTTTTGTACGTTTCCTTTTCCCGTTTGTCCGAATTACACTAGCGTATTATAAATACAGTACGTGTTGGGATCAGAAGACGATTATCTTTAATTTTTATTTATCGCTTACTTCAGCCTGGCACATTTCCTACAAAACAGTGCGCACGGAATGACATAAGCATTTCATTGATTGTAGCGTAACTTATAGTAACGTAACATGTCTTATTTATAAGAGAAAGCTTAAACGTTTCTGCAAATTTTACAAAACCTTTCCAGAATTCGAAAAGTTTATCATCTTCTGTCCGGTCTTCGTGGGTTTTCTTACATCTGAAGGCAAATAAAATATTATTATTATTACTTTACCTACTTGCTTGCTTGCTTACTTACTTACTTACTGCAATTGAGTTTTCACTCGGTGGCAATAGCCTTTACACTAGCACAGAAAAAAAATAAAAGTATACAAGGTGGTTCAAATATGACCGCGACTGATTTGTGTGTAAACAAGCCGCACTGCGCAGCAACTGTGCGACCTTGAGAGAGTAAAGCCACAACCTCCACCCTCCCTCCTGTTCGGGTTAGAACCTGTTCAGTCCTCTCTGGGAGTTGCTAGAGTGATGAGCAATTATGGTTTTAAAAAAAATCAGTCCCGGTCATATTTGAACCACCTTGTACATAAACGAAACAATACAAGAACACAGTACAAGCAATAAAAAACACAGAAATTACAAGTACACATATTACCAAAACACTCCCACAATCGTCATAAACACCCCCACATACACACACCCACACATTACATAACAAGTTAAAACAACCACAGTGCAAGATACACACCAAATGAAATAGTCACAATACAATCAATTACCCTCAGTATAAGGTCGCCCTAATGTACATGGCTTTTTGTCCTCAAGAACTTCACCGTAACTCACTTCGCTGCACTTCGCTTTGACGGAAGAAGTTTTATGACACTGTACCTGGAATTAAGGACCCGTAAAACAGGTTGCTTTCAGCCCAAAACTTGAGAACTGCGCTCTTCTGTGCTGTTACGCAGAATGTAGTAGTAATTATTTACAGACTTTTGGGACAACCTATCTGTCCCATCCTCAAGAGTCAAGCGTGGTTTCTTGAGCCTTGAAGAGGGGACAGATAGGTTGTCCCGCAACGTCTGTAAGGAATTAGCACCATATTCTGAGTAACAGCCCAGAAGAGCGCAGTTCTCATCGACTTCGAGGAGAAAGCCTAAACTCTCCTACAGTCTACAACTTGTATAAAACTTCATTGCTTCTCTCGCGAATGTCACAGGAAATAAGAACCACAACAGTTTTTACAAAACCCTTCGACCGCGACAAGAATTATAGTTTTTCTTCCCGATAGAAGGGCATTGAACTTCTTCATTTGTTTTGTTAATAATTAGAAACAATATTTTATATAAAGTTTAATAATTGTCCAACAAGATGCGACTGTATTCGGTTTATTATATTTCTGTAGGCAGCCCTTCATGTTTCGGGTGTTGACATCATCTGGAGCAGGTACTGCTGTAGTTAGAGCTTCTGCCACTGGTCAACCGGGTCTTCTACCATCCACTCTCGTTGTTGAGTTGGAAATCCGTATTTTATATTTCAGAAAAATATCTTATATTTCTGGAAATATTTGCAGGTTTTTAATTTTTGGTGTGTATTATGACCAGGTGTTCCAAAATGTATGCGTGGGTCATGTAAGGTGTAGTTAAAGGAATGTATCTTTACCATTCACAGCCACTTACTTATTTACTTACTTACTTACTTACTTACTTACATACTCCATGGTGCAGAGTCCTTCTTGAGCAGCTAACTGGTTTGCAGCTAGTCAAGAAATTCCCCGCATTTCACGGAACCCGAAGGTTCATTACCGCACTCACAACCCTCCGCCACCCGTCCCTATCCTGGGCCAGCCCAATCCAGTCCATATACCCACATCCCACCTCCTGGAGATCCATCCTAATATTATCCACCCATCTACGCCTAGGTCTCCCCAGTG
>Ga0136643_10018507_pt1 | contig 10507 bp, 4 predicted proteins | sample TergutLab28metaG_FD_96883 | JGI IMG/M metagenome (GOLD analysis project Ga0136643, IMG submission 96883) | Labiotermes labralis P1 segment gut microbial communities from Petit-Saut dam, French Guiana - Lab288 P1 (version 3) (version 3) | ecosystem: Host-associated > Arthropoda: Insects >... | reverse complement strand
TGCGCTACAAATCGGAAGGTCGCTGGTTCGACTCCAGATGATGTAATTGGAATTTCTCATTGACATAATCCTTCCGATCGCACTATAGTCCTGGGGTCTACTCAGCCTCTAAAAGAAATGAGTACCAGGAGTATTTCCTAGGGGTAAAAAACGGCCGTTGCTTAAAGCTGACAACCTTACCACCATTCTGGGCCATTGTCTGGGAATCTAAACTTCCTGGAAACATCTGGGCACCTCGGGCCTGTAATGGGACTGATTGACCTTTACATATTTATATTCCATTAATTAAGTACCAAAAAGGAACAGACCACACAAAGCACACGTCATCTAATTCCATGTTCAAGAAGCAAGCTGCTTTACATAACATTGTAACTTCACGTTTAAGAGGACAGTACGGGTTTAACTAATTACCTACAGACCCGATGTTGATGGAAGTACGTCCTGCCGAAGACGACCACATCGTGGGCCGAAACATGTTGCGGTGTGTTAAGTGACTTGTTTGAGAGTGTATCTGAGGTTATGTTGTGAATGTTGCTTTATTTGGTACAATGTGCAGAATCATGTCTCCAGCACAGGAAGCCTCAAACACACAGCCCTACAATTCAAGCACCATCAGTCGGAGAAGCGTCGCTGTACGAATCACGTCATAGTAATTAATAACTACCAGAAGAAAGACTCGTGCATTTTCAGACAGAAATGTGACAACTGTATCTACATGAATGTGCAAAGCGTTTAGAAGAGAGAAGGGCAAGAGGTTAGTTTGTTTTTACGAGGGCCTGATGTTGGCATCTTCAACAGATTTGTGCAAATAAAAAAATTAATTTCACCTTCCAATGGTTTCTGAAACAAAGTCACGTTATGTAGCTTCTTTGTCTTCAGTGTTTTAGCAAATATAGTGAAACGTTTTACAGAAGAATAGTTGAATAAAGAGAGACCAACTTGATGTCACTTGCTTTATTATTTCATTATTTAATGCTCAACATGTTTCGGATGTTAATGCACCCATCATCAGGAGCCTGCGACTTATTTGATGAGTTATTTCATGGGTTGTATTGGTCTGGTTCGATGTGTGTTGGTGTTACGTTGTGGTTTGGCTGGGGTGGTGTGGTATCCGTACGCAGGCTGAAGCAGTGCTTCAGAGCAATACAACCCATGAAATAACTCAACAAATAAGTCGCAAGCTCCTGAGGATGGATGTATTAACATCCGAGACATGTTGAGCATTAAATAATGAAATAATAAAGCAAGTGACATCAAATTGGTCTGTCTTTATTCAACTATCAAGATGATGCACGGTCCAATAAACACAAGTTTTTGAAAAAAAAAATATTGTCAAGAAATGGAATTCTTTCATCTACTCCAAATGCAAAAGATAAACTTCTTGAAAAATTTAATGAGACTCTACGATATACAAATCACAATAATTTTTTTCCGTATCTCAGGAAAAAAAAAAACAAATGTTTTTGTGGTAAGGTGTAAGCCTGATTTTTTTTTTGGTGAAGTCAGTACTCTGAGCGAGATTTCATTTGTACGTTGCATACAGCTAATAAAAACCTTCACAAAAGAGACATTTAAATTAGGGTCAATAAAAATGAAAACCGCTATACAGACAGACTATTCTCATTTATACAGAATCGCACAAAATGGCAGTAGGAGTCGCAAACTGAGGCCGTAGTGACTGACAGGAAACATTATACGGCGATATTAAGCAGTCTTGTGGCTGACGTGCAGATCCTAAAGTAATACGCAGCGATCCCACGACACGACAGACATACCCACAGCGTATCCCCTGCAGAGTTACCCACAGTTACGTACTCTATTAGTAGGATACACATGGCGTGTACATTGTAAACGGGAAGGTATATGAAGACTGCACAAACCATAAAGTTGTCTTATTAGTTTAATTATTTGCAAGGGTTCATGGCACAACCAACATAGTTTCAGACAGGAAGCTAGTTACCGGGTATAACACACCAGCTTTTCAAAACAGTTTTCTGCCAAAAGGTGTAAACAATTTTAAGAAAAAAATTAGCCTGATTTATACATAAACATGCATCTCGTACCGCGCAGTAAACAGAATCAGTCTCCATAATATAAATAGCCAACTAGATGCAACAATAATAATTTTAGTAATAATTTCAATCAGTTCAACATGTTTCGGGCGATAATTTCGTCCATCTTCAGGAGCACTAGACTGTGTTTACAGCTTGTGGTATAAAGCACCGACGATGCTGCCTGCAGGGAGCATCGTCGGTGCTTTATACCACAAGCTGTAAACACAGTCTAGTGTTCCTGAAGATGGACAAAATTATCGCCCGAAACATGTTGAACTGATTGAAATTATTAATAAAATTATTATTGTTGCATCTAGTTCGCTATTTATATTATTGTATCAGTGATGTACAGTCACACAAACAACAAATTCAAAGTTAGCACGTGGTTTTGTCTAATTGTAAATATTAAAATACATTATACTACAAACTGTAAACACAGTCTAGTGCTCCTGAAGATGGACGAAATTATCGCCCGAAACATGTTGAGCTTACTGAAATTATTAATAAAATTATTATCGTTGCATCTAGTGGGCTGTTTATATAATGGTATCAGTGACGCACGGTCACACAAACAACACGCTCAGTCTCGGTTACAAAAACCAATCAGTTAATGTTTTATGGGCAAACAACTGTTGCTTTCCGATTTGTGATGGAGCCGAGATCTGTAAACATTTAGCACATTCGGATAGGAACACCGAATGTTCAATTTGATATATTAAACGAAAAAATAATTTGAATCAAAGAACGTTCCTGAAATATTCCTTTTTAAGATGCTCGGTGGGTACTCCATAGATCAAATCGAAGAAAAATCTGTAATACAAGATGTCTGGATACACCATTCTACATAACGTTCAGTATATTACTGGAATTGTAATTGTAATATAATTGTAATAATTGCAATGTGCCATGTGTGGGTATAATTCACCATTTACCGCTGATAAGTTGCATAACATGCTGCATGTGTCCCCAGTTACTGTAACTTCCTGAAGAAGTCTACGACTCGTGGCCGAAACATGTAGGAGTATCAAAACTATGTACTGTGCACATTTTTTTTTCCTGTGGCGCTGCGGCCCAACGCTGGCCATGACCTCCTCATTCTTGAGGTTTCTAGTTCACACACAACGACGCATCAAATTCGATAGGACTCCTCCGGAGGAGTGATTAGGTCGCTGCGAAGAGCTCTCCATGACAGCACATAACACTCACAACAGACAAACATCCAGGGACCAGGCGAGATTCGAACCCGCAATCCCAGCAAGCGACCGACCGCAGACCCACGCCTAAGACCGCGTGGCCATTGAGACCAGCATATTGTGCAGTTCGTTGGAAATAAATTTGTTGTATACGAGAGATGTAAAAGTTATAGCTCTACTCTTCCATGACCGCGGCACTAAAAAGGGGTGAGTGGTCAGCAGCACGCCCCCGGCCGCACTTTAACCCCGGGAAAGACCCGGTACCCATTTTAGAGGAAGCTGGGTGGGTTCGAGGGCCGGTGTGGACGGGCGGAAAATCTCATCCCCACCGGGATTCGTATAAGAGATGTACGAAAGATTAATATATGAATGTCGACGTTGCGGCAGAATCATTTTCCTGTTGTCGTGTGACACCGAATTATCCACTGCTGTAGCCGCATAATTACGGTCTAGAAACAACGGCAATTTGTGTAACGTGCACGATGGGATGAAAAGGGGACCAGGCGCAACAACCAACGGGGATGTTACTCCGCGGTCCCTTCACCAAGCAGTTAACATTTCCCCACCTGGACTTGTACGAAGACGGCAAACAGTGACACTGCCGATGCTTCCTTCCCTTCGGGCTTGCCTTAATAGGAAAACAGAAGCGCGCGAGACAAATCTGGGGAAGCTATACTTGTCCCAGTATAGCTTCTAATTGTGTGGTGTCTATTTTAGACACCACGCTCCTACCGCTAGGATATTAAAAGTTACAAAGTTTGGAGTTGGATATGCATTTGATGTGTCTGGAAATATCACACAACTCTCTTGCAGAACGGCCAAAGACTTCTGTAATTGGTGTGCAGAGATTTGCGGAAAATGTATTGAAATATTATTGTAAGTGTTATTCCAGCTGTCAATGCCTTTAAATCTTATATACATGAGATGAACATGTTTGATTTTACTTTATCGTCCACGTCTCCTCTTGCTACCACACAGAACCTAAGTTAAATTCTGCAGTTTTGATAAATCTGCCTCGTGGGTACAACGAATAAGAATTACTGCTCATAAGTTGTAAAGTAACATCGATTGGCAATTGAGAGACGTTTAAATTAGGCCTATAATACCGGCCACTATAAACGAATACCCAATTCTAAATCAATGTTTACAGACCACACTGTCATATGGGGCGGGATAGCGTAGTGGGTACAGCGGTTCGCTGGGTGGGAAGGGCCGGGGATCGAATCCCGGTGGGGGCGAGGTTTTCAGCACCCGTTCAGACCGGTACTGGGACTCATCCAGTCTCCTGTACAATGAACACCAGGTACCTTTCTCTGGGGTAAAGCAGCCGGGGCGTGGCGTTGTCCAACCACACCCATCTAGCGGCGAGGTTAAAGAAAGTGTACAACTATAACGTCACTTAACCTCGGAGGATTCATGGCCTGTTCTCGAGTCACCGTCACCTTTACTTTAGCACGAATTTGAGTGTTAATACGGGGACCGCTGTAGCACAGTGGTTAAGGTGCTGCGCTAAAAATCGGAAGGTCACTGGTTCGATTCCAGATGGTGTCATTGGAATTTTTCATTGACATAATCTTTTCGATCGCACTATGGCCCTGGGGTCGACTCAGCCTCTAACAGAAATGAGTACCAGGAGTATTTCCTGGGGGGTAAAGGCGGCCGGTGCGTAAGGCTGATGACCTTACCACCATCCTGTGCCGTTGTCATGTAATATGGGAACCTTAACTTCCTGTAACCCTCTGGGCCACTCCAGGCCTGTAACGGGACTGATTTACCTTTATGAATGTTAATAAGATAAACTCAAATGTTAGTAGATTATATACTAGTGTTTCTCAACCAGTGGGACGCGCCTCACTAACGGATCTTACCGTCGGTTGGGTGGGACGTGGGGTCTCGAAAATGCTCCATTAACATGAGAAAGTGCGTAATTGTAAAAACATGCTTACTGGAGGAAATAGGAGATTTCAGCTTTATATGACGCGACTATTGATTTTTAATAAACTGCCCAGTGTGATAAGATTGCTGTCTGAACTGAACAGAATTTTATGTTGTTGACCGTACATCCCTGTATAATCTTTTTCAGATGAAGCCAACTAGGTGCACACTAATTCTCAGTATATTTATTTCAACTTCTCTACATGTTTCGGGCAACTATGTGCCCATCATCAGGAGAAATTATTGTATGTGCGACACTGGTATTTTTCACTGTGTATGGATGGCTGTCTGGTCTGCTGCAGCAGACCAGACAGCCAATGTCGCACAGATACAAAAATTTCTCCTGATGATGGGCACATTTTGCCCGAAACATGTAGAGAAGTTGAAATAAATATAGTAGTAAGAAATAGTGTGCACCTAGTTGGCTTCATTTGAACAAGATTAATTGAACAGCTTTCGAAAAGTAACTTGTACATGCGCGCATTGCGCTTGTCACTACAGGTCCATCGGCATTAGGCGTTCGTACTAAATGCCATATGCTAATGTGCACCAACAGAAATAATTTTACATCAAGACAGAAACTTTTACATTAATTACTGACTCAAATAAACTTTTTGATTAAATTTGGCGTTCTCAAAGGGTTTTAAACAATAATTGGAGAGCAAAACAGGTTCAAATAAAAGGTACATTACTTTTCAAGTAATCGCACCGGACAGCATGCCATTTTAAGGATCCAGGGGACGCACCGTCCGTGCACAGACGAAATAGGCAGCCCCTGGGACGCCAAGTTAAGTGGGGGCGCTAAATTTGATGAAAAATCTCAAATTACAAAGGCTGCACAAACAAATTCGAAGCGCCAGGTGTCTAACGGGTACACTTGCAGAGCTGCAAGTCATTTTAATATTGTTGTTCAAGTGGTGAGCCCTCAGATAATGCCGCAAACACTGCTGCTGGTTTATCGTTATCTTACAAACAGTGTTGGGGCACATGGACAGAGTAAATACCTGTGCTTAATTACGAAATATAAAATTAAACAATAAAGATAAACTACGTTACAAATATATCCTTATTTTGCCAAAAACCTCAGTTATGATCTTCCCGAGGTAAGGGAGAGGAGAAAGGCGCCAAGGGCATATTTCGTCTATGGTGCCAGTCTCTGGCATCTAGTATAGGGCCGCCCCGAAAATAGCAAAAGAGACACATGAAGTCAGATTTTAACTTTGCCAATTATTTGTATTATTTTAAGAAATGACTTATATTTCAGATTTAGCGTGGGTCGACTGTATTAGGGTCACAGGAAAATGGAACATTTTAAACACTACGGCCACAGGCATTCATCCACCATTCGTCGTGGTGACACGGCACAGACGGTAGTTCTAGTTCCTGCGCCCCCTCCGAAGACCCAACAAATCCTTGTTACTAACACATAGCTACTTACACACAAAGTCTTAGACTTCTAAATGTTTACGGCGCGACCTTCCCGAAGGCACTTGCTTGAAACTGCAGTTTAAAATGTACTCCAGATTCCAAATTTAGTTCTACTGTAGCGACTTTTTGTTCCTCAATCCTTGGGAACTGGTCCTGTGCACAAATTTAGAAGTCACCGTTCACCGGAGATGCAGGGAGGCACATGTAATCTACATCAGCGGTTTGTAGGTGCGGCAGATATTTCACTAACCGTAACGTCGTCCGTATAAAAATGTTGCAGGGTGCTATCAGTTAACCACTGCACAACAAACAACACACAGGGTGCCCTCCGTGAGAATGTTGCAGTTGTCTTCTTGAGTATCCCTGGGTAAATGCAGGAAAAGTATTTGACTTTCAGGTGACCGTGCATCGTGACATATCCTTGTAATAAAACCAACTAGATGCACTAATTGTGGGCCGGATAGCTCAGCCGGTATAGCGACTGACTACGGGCTGGACGGACCGGGATCAAATCCTGGTGGGGACGAGATATTCCGCCCGTCCAGACCGGCCCTGGGGCCCACCCAGTCTCCTGTACAATGGGTACCGGGCCTTTCCCGGGGGTAAAGTGCGGCCAGGGCGTGCTGCTGACCACTCACCCCCTTCTAGTGCCGCGGTTATGGAAGAGTAGAGCTATACCTCTACCCACTCTCTGGGCCACACCGGGCATGTAACGGGATCACGATACGACAGCACAACAAATATTTATTGGATCATACAGGCTACATGTTTCGACCTGTTAACAGGTCAAAACATGTAGCCTGTATGATCCAATAAATATTTGTTGTGCTGTCGTATATTTGTGAAATTATTATATGCTTCATTAGATCACTTCATCATGCCTTCTCTTAAATTAAAGGGATCGCTTTACCTTTACCTTTACTTTTAGATGTACTAAGTATCAAATTTATTATGGAAATAAAACTCTACATGTTTCGGACAGTTCCTCTGTCCATCATCAGGAGTTTTTCACTGTACACACAGCAATACATACAGGTTTGCTGACAGCTTGCGAGCAGGATCAGGACGGAACATCCTGATCCTGCTCGCAAGCTGTCAGCAACCTCTACGACATATACCACTGCTGTGTGTACAGTGAAAATCTCCTGATGATGGACAGAGGGACTGTCCGAAACATGTAGAGTTTTATTCCAAAACTAAACTTGAGAAATTAGTGCATGTAGTTGGTTTTATTTTAAGAATGTACGAAAAGTACATTAAATTAAACGACGATAGATTTGCCATCAACACTTGACTTCTCAACATGAACGTATTCTCAACTTCCCACCACATTTGACATTATTTACCCCTTACTGTGCCCACCGCAGTGTACAGTAGCGAAACATGGGTAGTGAGCCACAGAAAGTATAGTTTAATAGTTGCAACAGAAATGGTTTATGTAATATCGGTCAAAACTGTACAAGACCGGACTGGTTACGGAAATGTAGATATTAGACACTCCCACAATCGCAAATATTGATGGCTACAGAAAACGTTGGGAAGAACATTTACTAGGAATGGATGGATCACGAATTCCGAATATAGCCTTTGAAGATAATCCCAAAGGTAGAAGAGATGTGGGACGTCCAAGAAAGAGATGTGAATTATGAAGTCGCAACAGGCCAAATGACTAACTCTTGAAAGTAAGATGATGACGATGATGCTGATTATATTATTTACACTTGAAACAGTGTCATAAAATAACTTAGTTTGTAAGATTACAGAAAGTCACTATTTACTTCTAAAAGATGAGAAATCACAAAACACAGTTTGTAAGTGTTTTTATTGTTACACCGTGCATGTTGTCGAGTTACTCAATTATTACACCAACCACTGCACATATATAAAATTTATAAAATTTACACATTAGAACATTAAAAATGCTCCGACATGTTTCGGTCCTAAGACCATCATCAGGGAGCTATATATTCCTTGCTAAAGTCACACTAGAAATAGTCACAGATTAAGCAAGGAATATATAGCTCCCTGATGATGGTCTTAGGACCGAAACATGTCGGAGCATTTTTAATGTTTTAATGTGTGAATTTTATATATGTGCAGTAGTTGGTGTGATAATTGCGTAACAGTTTGTACGATATTTTTCTTAACTTAAAAAGTACGAACCAGCAGGAAATACAGAGTAATTCTAATCCCAACAGTTCACCTCTACTCCCTGTATGTCTACATGGTGCGGGCATTGGTAAAATTAACTTTATCTTTACACATAATAATATAGATATTTCTCCGAGTCTATACAAAGCAAACCTGCCCCTGTGCATAATGCTGAGGTGTACGGAGGGTTTAAAATATAGCTCCAATCTTACTTAAAACCTCTACACTAGATGGTGCTCAGCTTCAAGATCCAGTCGCCCTATATGCCCTGATACCGCCCATGATATCCATTAAATACGAGACTGTGTGGGATACGGAATCAGGTGGGCACTCAGGACGGGAAACAATCTTTTCTCCGCTCTTGGAAATTGATATAGGACGACAACAACAACAACTTCAACAAAACAACAACAAAAACAAGAAACTCGTGAATACCGGAAAAACACATTTGTGCATAAAAGTTTTCCCCATTTGTAAGGAAAATTCCAGGGCCGTAATAAACCTCTCCCACGGGGGGATAAAGTGTAGCCTTCGGTCAAAGTCGCTCTCCTCAAGTATCCTATAGACCATCCGACGAAGCGACGGAGCCATTTCGGGTTCAAACTCCAGACTCTGACCCAATCAGACTTCTTCCAACCTCCGCCACAAAGGACATGCTGCCACTGTAACAGCAGCCACGATAATGCCCTCACTAAAGACGGGAGTGGAACCGTTAGCGTAAGCACAACCGTCACTCTAGTTGCACGATATCCGTCAATGGCCCAGAGACGCGCTTCGTAATCAGGGATGGTTAACAAGAACAAAGGACTTGGCGAGCCTCTGCCCTCACTTGGATTTTTCGTTGGTTGATGTCCGGGAAAAACCTTTATTTCCACGTGGGTTGGAACGAAATGTTTTAGGACACAATACACGTGGTCTGACTGGTTGCGAGTTTTTAATGTGTCTGCACGTGTTAGCACATAAACGCACGGCCATATTTTGACCCTAAATGCGGATTATTTCGATGTACGAGCATGACCAAGACTCTTCGACCGCGACGACACTCAACGTATCATCTTTCAGGAGAAGAGACGAACAATACAGCAGCTTCAAAGGAACAAAGATTACAATATCTTTTTCTTACGTCAGAACGAAAGACAGAAATCATTCCAACTGAACACGACTTACGAAGGGATCCCCTCAGAGTTTCATTTCTGGAGCGGTATATGGCAGACTTATAGAAATCCATGTCTCTCCGCCTCGGTCTCCGTGGGCAACACGGTATTACATATGCAGAGGGGGAAGGGGGGCGGGGCGGTGGAGTGGTAGCTTGATCGACGATTCTGCTGTACTTTTGTGTTTATTTCGAATGTGAATGATAAAAATAGAAATGACGACGATGTAAAAAAAGAGAAGCTTTAGCAAAAACTCATTGATAAGAGAGAAGGAGTTAAAGTTTCGTGTCTTTTGCAATGAACGTGCTGTAGGAACGTGGCTTTGTGATATAAAGGTCTCCGACTGCAGCACATATTCGAGAGATCTAACGACTGTATCAAAATGTAACAGTCCTGGAGGCGTGTATTATAAGTTTATACTTAGTCCGCTCACAAATATTCCGCGAGAATAATTATTAATTAACCTTTGGACGCCTAATGTCAACTATAGTGGTCGTACCGCACCGCTAACCTCTAAAGTTGCATTTTATATATTTATTCAACAAATATAGGTACTGAATATTTTAAACATGGTATATAATCTCAGTTTTTT
>Ga0136643_10018504_pt1 | contig 10508 bp, 3 predicted proteins | sample TergutLab28metaG_FD_96883 | JGI IMG/M metagenome (GOLD analysis project Ga0136643, IMG submission 96883) | Labiotermes labralis P1 segment gut microbial communities from Petit-Saut dam, French Guiana - Lab288 P1 (version 3) (version 3) | ecosystem: Host-associated > Arthropoda: Insects >... | reverse complement strand
CAACGTATATTCAGGACCGTTGGTGATAGGTAGGAGGGGAGAGATTTAAATGAGAAAACGTTAGCAGCGGACAGCGGACGCTAGCAATCCAGTGCGAATTCAGTCGCGTACGAGTGTGGTGTAAGTAGGAGTACAGAGAAGTGACTGTGTCAGTTTCCTATAAATGATCTAGTTGTTTTACTGGATATAGTGCTCCATTATTTTATATCCAGAATAAATTAAGTAACTAAAACAACAATTAAAAAAGAAATAAATAAAACTATATGTGATTCGGTGAACCACACCCGTTTCCCGAAACAGGATCACCTACCGGATTGAGCGCGTCGGGACAACAAAGCTACGAAGGGTGATCGTGTAGAATACCTTTCGCTTCCCAAACGAAGCTACCTCCGACGACCACCTATTTCAATCTTTTTTTCGCACAAATATCTTCCTTTCATTAGAATATCAAGTAAAAATGCAAGAGTGCCAAGTTATCCGCCAACTACAGAGACAAACAGTATTTGTTCATTTAACTTACATCGCAATGTCACATATCTGAATATGTATCATAGGAAATATCTTAGTGACCATACTCTTTGATATCCTGGATATCCGGTTTAAAATAGAAAGTATATATGAAATATTTGTTCTATTAGTGATATAAAGCTCTAACGTAGTGGTTCTGTGGTGTTAGCCCTGCAATTCCACTTCAAGCCTTTCAATTTTGTCTCACACAGCATCAGTACAGTTGGGATAAACCATTTCTCAGCGGCCGATAGGTTATGAAAAATGAAAGTTCTTTCGTACTCACGACTGTTCACTTTTTAAATGCGAAATGTTAAGTGTAAGTGATGTGACGGTTCTTTGTATGTAATAATATAAGATTAAGTGTAAATACCGGGGTGCTCTGATAAGTCCTTAGCCCGGCCTGGAAGGAAATAAGCTCGGAAGCATGTCAGGGACGTGCGCGATTTCAACATCATCGAGACGCGAGCTGTCATCAAGTTTTTTTCCCCCCTGCAAGGCAAGACGCCGAATGAAATTCATGCCATTCTGACAGAAACATTACTTGTTTCATTCCCGGTCGGGTTAAGGACTTATCAGCACCCCTGCAAGTGTGGTTAGGTGTAAATAATTTGATTTTAGATTCTTATAATAAAAGCAACGAAATGCACTAATTTCTCAAATTTAGTTTTGGAATAGAACTATACATGTTTCCGACAGATTTTCTGTCCATCATCAGGAGTCTAGCGCTGTACACACAGCAATAGGTGTGTGTCACACAGGTTATGCTGACTGCTTGCTAACAGACAATCAGCATAACCTGTGTGACATATACCTATTTCTGTGTATACAGTACTAGACTCCTGATGAGGGACAGGAAACCTGTCCGAAACACAGACTTCTATTCCAAAAATAAATTTGAGAAGTCAGTGCATATCGTAGGTTTTATTATAAGAATATATCACGATGCATGGTCCTCTGAATGTCAAATTGATCTGTAGACTGTATACTCGTACATACTGCTCCATGTAAGCAGGACAGTGCCTTATATCTCCGGCAAACTCTCTTCACAGTGACAGACAGCAGGTAGAGAAGCGCAAAAAGGAAATCTTAAGCACTACGATCGGAAGTTACAATTTATTAATTACTTTATAACCGCAAAGTCAAGAAAATTACAGGAATGTAATACACTATAGAACTAGCACATAACAGGCGTACATAAAACTTGTTCCAAGGATCGACATCTTCTAGACACCGAAAGACACGACGACAGATCGTAACCGACGAACCTACGGAAATACCAGCTGTGACATCACTCACAAACCGCCAGTATCGTAAATTTTGCAACCAGGTAGAAACAATGTTAGTTCGATGACTATGGCAACCTGCGTTTCCCTCACCCAGCAACTCAGTCACTTCAAGAGCATTACGTAAGACAATAAATGTTCTCTTTTGCGACTAATGACAGGTGCAAAGAAGCGTCCACTAACAGCAAACAGTTTCGTGTACATTTGTTGTTTCTTTAGTACAACGAAATAATCGAACGTATTGTTCGATATTTATTTCTAATTCACATTATATGAGCCACGGTATGTCTTTATGCGTAAAAATGTAAAGACACTTCCGTAATTTTCGCATTTCTCGGTGGTTTACTTCCAATTGCCAGTTTAAACTTTTTTTAAATGGCTATTAACTGACAACCTAGACGCAATAGAAGATCAAAAACAGTAGAATTACGCTGTACGTGCAATTACAAAATTCTTCAAATATTACATGCGTTCATATTAACTTCAGTTTTCAAATGATTTAATATTCAACAGACTGTGTATTGCGCTGCTCTATGGGGTGAAAATAAAGAGTAGCAATGAAATAATAAACTAAGAATATCAGCTTCTACAGAGAAAGAATACTGCATTTACTCAAGGTAGCAACATGACAAACTATAGAAAAATTATCTTTTTACAGCGTATACCGTGCATTTCGTAAAATCTCTATCATGTTTAACCAACCAATGCACAAAGTATTAGTTAATACTTATTTATTTCTTATAACTGCAACATGTTTCGATACCCAAGTGTCATAATCAGGGAGTTTTTCGTATGCTAACATTACAGCCAATCGAAAGTAATAGATTGTAGACCAAAATATTACATTGTCGTAAAATACATTAAGCTGAAGTGTATCAGCTTTATGTATTTCATTTGTCTGTAACTTTAGCGTAAGAACAGCTCCCTGATGATGACACTTAGGTGTCGAAACATGTTGGTGTTATAAGAAATAAATTTTAACAAATATCTTGTGCATTTTTTGGTTAAACATGATAAAAAATATAGAATATATGACGACGTTGTTCGAAATATCTCAAATACCGTAAACGAAGAAGATGGTGAAGATACTCCCTTACCGCTCAGTACACGCGAGAATCGTCTTAAATTTTGAAATAATGAAGCCCACGAAATTAATTTGCTATTACTATATGCGGAAGTTGTATAGACTCTCACCACTACAAGGAAATGTGCTGCCTACACTACGTCACAACGAAACCGTTTGTATTTCAGGTAACAATGGCTATTTTTAAAATATAAATTTTAATATACACATAAAGAAAATTGTAAGACGTAAACTGTTGCTTATGACGCATGCTTCATTAAGTGCTTGTAACGATAATTATGAACACAATAATAATTAAAGTAATAATAATGTTTCGATTAAAACGCACATAAAGGTTTCGCTTTTCTCCTGAACTACGTCGATTTTTTTAGCTGCTAATTAAAATTACATTAGCCTTTGTGTTTCATTATGTACTTATGATGATGATGATGATGATGATAACTACGCACTGGTCTAGTAATAATATCCGTAATTACGAGGACATAATCTCTGTGTGGCGAAATGAGTAGAACAAATTAATAGTACGGATTGTATCTTCGGTAAAATCAAGAAACATGTGTTAGGAAATATTCAACCAATAAATTGAGCTGGGCTACAAAAAACGTACTCTTATGGAAAGAAATGTCAAGATGTAAGCAATGCCAAGGTGAAGCTATCCCCTTGCGCTCAGGACAGAACGTTAACCCTACAGCAGGTCGAAGATCTCCGAATTTCCAGACAGACGGCACGTGAAGGTGGGAAGATTCGAAAAAGGAAGGAAATGAATTCAACTGCAGCTCCAGATTGATCACTCATTCCCTCGCCAGACGCCCACAGTCTGTTCTTAACCTAACCGACATGGCAGAAATTCGCCCGATTAATTAAGTGGTGTAATTTTAACATGAACAAACTGAATGCCTTCTATGCGGACGCCAAGACCATACAGATTCTACAGTTTACTTCTCTGATTTGAAATGTATCGTTATTCTTCAGACTCCCGGGCAACAAAACCACACTGCGTGATTTCAGGCTTCCGCCGCGAAGTAGCTGAGAAATGCGCTCTTCTAGGTCATTATGCAGCGAGTAGTGGTAATTTCTTACCGAATTTCGGGACAACCCTTCTGTCCCAACCGACAGGTTGTCCCGCAACATAGATAAGAAATTACCACTATTCGCTGCGTATTAACCCCGAAGAGCGCATTTCTCAACATCCACATACTTAACGAGATTGGTTTCAGCCTTGATAGGACTGTAACACGACGACAGGTAATATTCTTCGTGATAAGCAATTTGGTCTGGTGAGTACCGGGAAGCGTCTCTTTCGCGTGACTGAAGAGAAACAATTTCCCGACTCCAATTTCAACTGAATTCTTGGTCAGAACTTCATATCCTAACAAGAACCGACAATGTGATATGCCTGTTTATTGAAAACGAAGCACAGCTCAGGTTATACCCTGCATGACAGATGATAATGGAGTTACTCATTCCCTAGTCTGTCTTACGTCAGGTCCATAGCCTCTTCCAAAACGAGTTCTCCATAGAGTGTGATCTAGTGCTTCTTTTTCAGTTTCCAGTATCCTCTAGTTTGCTTAAATTCATCTCGTGTCCCCTTACGTCTTCTTCCTCGTCCCCCCGTCACTTCTATTCTTCCAACTTTCCTTCAATAACGTGTTTTATAAGGCAGTTCCTACGCAAGATGTGACCAATCCCGTCAGACTTTCCTATTTTTATTGTATGTATGATATTTCTTTTCTCCTTCACTCTGTGTAATGAAGTATTGGAATTAATGACGATGAAGTAACTTCCATACGATCACCCTTTTTAACTTTGTTGTCCCGAAGTGCTCAGTCCGGTAGGTGATCCTCTTTCGGGAAACGGGTGTGGTTCACCGAATCACATGTAGTTTTAATTATTTCTTTTTTACTTGTTTTATTTACTCCTTTTATTATTGATTTAAAAAGTCGTACTGTATCAATTTAAACAACTAAGTCATATTTTATTAAAATAACACAGCCACTTGTAGTCCATCACTCACATCGCTGTCGTACGCCTCTGCTTCCTTACTGGACTGCTAGCGTCCCTTACCTGCTCCCAACCGTTTCTCCGTTTAAATCTCTCCGCTCCTACATATCACCAACAGTTCTGAATATATGTTGACAGATTGAACCCAAAACGTACGGCTATTAACCGTCCGTAACTGACGACAGCAAACCTAAGAAACAAATATATCAAAAATGTTCGGCTACAAACTCCATCGAACCTCTTCCTTGCTAAGTAGCTAAAGATAATTTAATAACTGTCCAACAAGATGCGACTTATTCAGTTTATTACTTTTCTGTAGGCAGTTCTACATGTTTCGGGTGTTGACACCCATCATCAGGAGCTCGTACAGCTGTAATTACAGCTGTACGAGCTCCTGATGATGGGTGTCAACACCCGAAACATGTAGAACTGCCTACAGAAAAGTAATAAACTGAATAAGTCGCATCTTGTTGGACAGTTATTAAATTATCTTTAGCTACTTAGCAAGGAAGAGGTTCGATGGAGTTTGTAGCCGAACATTTTTGATATATTTGTTTCTTAGGTTTGCTGTCGTCAGTTACGGACGGTTAATAGCCGTACGTTTTGGGTTCAATCTGTCAACATATATTCAGAACTGTTGGTGATATGTAGGAGCGGAGAGATTTAAACGGAGAAACGGTTGGGAGCAGGTAAGGGACGCTAGCAGTCCAGTAAGGAAGCAGAGGCGTACGACAGCGATGTGAGTGATGGACTACAAGTGGCTGTGTTATTTTAATAAAATATGACTTAGTTGTTTAAATTGATACAGTACGACTTTTTAAATCAATAATAAAAGGAGTAAATAAAACAAGTAAAAAAGAAATAATTAAAACTACATGTGATTCGGTGAACCACACCCGTTTCCCGAAAGAGGATCACCTACCGGACTGAGCACTTCGGGACAACAAAGTTAAAAAGGGTGATCGTATGGAAGTTACTTCATCGTCATTAATTCCAATACTTCATTACACAGAGTGAAGGAGAAAAGAAATATCATACATACAATAAAAATAGGAAAGTCTGACGGGATTGGTCACATCTTGCGTAGGAACTGCCTTATAAAACACGTTATTGAAGGAAAGTTGGAAGAATAGAAGTGACGGGGGGACGAGGAAGAAGACGTAAGGGGACACGAGATGAATTTAAGCAAACTAGAGGATACTGGAAACTGAAAAAGAAGCACTAGATCACACTCTATGGAGAACTCGTTTTGGAAGAGGCTATGGACCTGACGTAAGACAGACTAGGGAATGAGTAACTCCATTATCATCTGTCATGCAGGGTATAACCTGAGCTGTGCTTCGTTTTCAATAAACAGGCATATCACATTGTCGGTTCTTGTTAGGATATGAAGTTCTGACCAAGAATTCAGTTGAAATTGGAGTCGGGAAATTGTTTCTCTTCAGTCACGCGAAAGAGACGCTTCCCGGTACTCACCAGACCAAATTGCTTATCACGAAGAATATTACCTGTCGTCGTGTTACAGTCCTATCAAGGCTGAAACCAATCTCGTTAAGTATGTGGATGTTGAGAAATGCGCTCTTCGGGGTTAATACGCAGCGAATAGTGGTAATTTCTTATCTATGTTGCGGGACAACCTGTCGGTTGGGACAGAAGGGTTGTCCCGAAATTCGGTAAGAAATTACCACTACTCGCTGCATAATGACCTAGAAGAGCGCATTTCTCAGCTACTTCGCGGCGGAAGCCTGAAATCACGCAGTGTGGTTTTGTTGCCCGGGAGTCTGAAGAATAACGATACATTTCAAATCAGAGAAGTAAACTGTAGAATCTGTATGGTCTTGGCGTCCGCATAGAAGGCATTCAGTTTGTTCATGTTAAAATTACACCACTTAATTAATCGGGCGAATTTCTGCCATGTCGGTTAGGTTAAGAACAGACTGTGGGCGTCTGGCGAGGGAATGAGTGATCAATCTGGAGCTGCAGTTGAATTCATTTCCTTCCTTTTTCGAATCTTCCCACCTTCACGTGCCGTCTGTCTGGAAATTCGGAGATCTTCGACCTGCTGTAGGGTTAACGTTCTGTCCTGAGCGCAAGGGGATAGCTTCACCTTGGCATTGCTTACATCTTGACATTTCTTTCCATAAGAGTACGTTTTTTGTAGCCCAGCTCAATTTATTGGTTGAATATTTCCTAACACATGTTTCTTGATTTTACCGAAGATACAATCCGTACTATTAATTTGTTCTACTCATTTCGCCACACAGAGATTATGTCCTCGTAATTACGGATATTATTACTAGACCAGTGCGTAGTTATCATCATCATCATCATCATCATAAGTACATAATGAAACACAAAGGCTAATGTAATTTTAATTAGCAGCTAAAAAAATCGACGTAGTTCAGGAGAAAAGCGAAACCTTTATGTGCGTTTTAATCGAAACATTATTATTACTTTAATTATTATTGTGTTCATAATTATCGTTACAAGCACTTAATGAAGCATGCGTCATAAGCAACAGTTTACGTCTTACAATTTTCTTTATGTGTATATTAAAATTTATATTTTAAAAATAGCCATTGTTACCTGAAATACAAACGGTTTCGTTGTGACGTAGTGTAGGCAGCACATTTCCTTGTAGTGGTGAGAGTCTATACAACTTCCGCATATAGTAATAGCAAATTAATTTCGTGGGCTTCATTATTTCAAAATTTAAGACGATTCTCGCGTGTACTGAGCGGTAAGGGAGTATCTTCACCATCTTCTTCGTTTACGGTATTTGAGATATTTCGAACAACGTCGTCATATATTCTATATTTTTTATCATGTTTAACCAAAAAATGCACAAGATATTTGTTAAAATTTATTTCTTATAACACCAACATGTTTCGACACCTAAGTGTCATCATCAGGGAGCTGTTCTTACGCTAAAGTTACAGACAAATGAAATACATAAAGCTGATACACTTCAGCTTAATGTATTTTACGACAATGTAATATTTTGGTCTACAATCTATTACTTTCGATTGGCTGTAATGTTAGCATACGAAAAACTCCCTGATTATGACACTTGGGTATCGAAACATGTTGCAGTTATAAGAAATAAATAAGTATTAACTAATACTTTGTGCATTGGTTGGTTAAACATGATAGAGATTTTACGAAATGCACGGTATACGCTGTAAAAAGATAATTTTTCTATAGTTTGTCATGTTGCTACCTTGAGTAAATGCAGTATTCTTTCTCTGTAGAAGCTGATATTCTTAGTTTATTATTTCATTGCTACTCTTTATTTTCACCCCATAGAGCAGCGCAATACACAGTCTGTTGAATATTAAATCATTTGAAAACTGAAGTTAATATGAACGCATGTAATATTTGAAGAATTTTGTAATTGCACGTACAGCGTAATTCTACTGTTTTTGATCTTCTATTGCGTCTAGGTTGTCAGTTAATAGCCATTTAAAAAAAGTTTAAACTGGCAATTGGAAGTAAACCACCGAGAAATGCGAAAATTACGGAAGTGTCTTTACATTTTTACGCATAAAGACATACCGTGGCTCATATAATGTGAATTAGAAATAAATATCGAACAATACGTTCGATTATTTCGTTGTACTAAAGAAACAACAAATGTACACGAAACTGTTTGCTGTTAGTGGACGCTTCTTTGCACCTGTCATTAGTCGCAAAAGAGAACATTTATTGTCTTACGTAATGCTCTTGAAGTGACTGAGTTGCTGGGTGAGGGAAACGCAGGTTGCCATAGTCATCGAACTAACATTGTTTCTACCTGGTTGCAAAATTTACGATACTGGCGGTTTGTGAGTGATGTCACAGCTGGTATTTCCGTAGGTTCGTCGGTTACGATCTGTCGTCGTGTCTTTCGGTGTCTAGAAGATGTCGATCCTTGGAACAAGTTTTATGTACGCCTGTTATGTGCTAGTTCTATAGTGTATTACATTCCTGTAATTTTCTTGACTTTGCGGTTATAAAGTAATTAATAAATTGTAACTTCCGATCGTAGTGCTTAAGATTTCCTTTTTGCGCTTCTCTACCTGCTGTCTGTCACTGTGAAGAGAGTTTGCCGGAGATATAAGGCACTGTCCTGCTTACATGGAGCAGTATGTACGAGTATACAGTCTACAGATCAATTTGACATTCAGAGGACCATGCATCGTGATATATTCTTATAATAAAACCTACGATATGCACTGACTTCTCAAATTTATTTTTGGAATAGAAGTCTGTGTTTCGGACAGGTTTCCTGTCCCTCATCAGGAGTCTAGTACTGTATACACAGAAATAGGTATATGTCACACAGGTTATGCTGATTGTCTGTTAGCAAGCAGTCAGCATAACCTGTGTGACACACACCTATTGCTGTGTGTACAGCGCTAGACTCCTGATGATGGACAGAAAATCTGTCGGAAACATGTATAGTTCTATTCCAAAACTAAATTTGAGAAATTAGTGCATTTCGTTGCTTTTATTATAAGAATCTAAAATCAAATTATTTACACCTAACCACACTTGCAGGGGTGCTGATAAGTCCTTAACCCGACCGGGAATGAAACAAGTAATGTTTCTGTCAGAATGGCATGAATTTCATTCGGCGTCTTGCCTTGCAGGGGGGAAAAAAACTTGATGACAGCTCGCGTCTCGATGATGTTGAAATCGCGCACGTCCCTGACATGCTTCCGAGCTTATTTCCTTCCAGGCCGGGCTAAGGACTTATCAGAGCACCCCGGTATTTACACTTAATCTTATATTATTACATACAAAGAACCGTCACATCACTTACACTTAACATTTCGCATTTAAAAAGTGAACAGTCGTGAGTACGAAAGAACTTTCATTTTTCATAACCTATCGGCCGCTGAGAAATGGTTTATCCCAACTGTACTGATGCTGTGTGAGACAAAATTGAAAGGCTTGAAGTGGAATTGCAGGGCTAACACCACAGAACCACTACGTTAGAGCTTTATATCACTAATAGAACAAATATTTCATATATACTTTCTATTTTAAACCGGATATCCAGGATATCAAAGAGTATGGTCACTAAGATATTTCCTATGATACATATTCAGATATGTGACATTGCGATGTAAGTTAAATGAACAAATACTGTTTGTCTCTGTAGTTGGCGGATAACTTGGCACTCTTGCATTTTTACTTGATATTCTAATGAAAGGAAGATATTTGTGCGAAAAAAAGATTGAAATAGGTGGTCGTCGGAGGTAGCTTCGTTTGGGAAGCGAAAGGTATTCTACACGATCACCCTTCGTAGCTTTGTTGTCCCGACGCGCTCAATCCGGTAGGTGATCCTGTTTCGGGAAACGGGTGTGGTTCACCGAATCACATATAGTTTTATTTATTTCTTTTTTAATTGTTGTTTTAGTTACTTAATTTATTCTGGATATAAAATAATGGAGCACTATATCCAGTAAAACAACTAGATCATTTATAGGAAACTGACACAGTCACTTCTCTGTACTCCTACTTACACCACACTCGTACGCGACTGAATTCGCACTGGATTGCTAGCGTCCGCTGTCCGCTGCTAACGTTTTCTCATTTAAATCTCTCCCCTCCTACCTATCACCAACGGTCCTGAATATACGTTG
>Ga0136643_10018503_pt1 | contig 10508 bp, 6 predicted proteins | sample TergutLab28metaG_FD_96883 | JGI IMG/M metagenome (GOLD analysis project Ga0136643, IMG submission 96883) | Labiotermes labralis P1 segment gut microbial communities from Petit-Saut dam, French Guiana - Lab288 P1 (version 3) (version 3) | ecosystem: Host-associated > Arthropoda: Insects >... | reverse complement strand
AGAGCTTGACCACCTACACAGTTCACAAACAATGCGGACCTTGCCTCATGGCGGAGAGCCCTTTTTCAAGAACTTAATCGTTAATCTTATAAATATTTCCACACCCCCCCCCCCCCTGATATTTGAAAATATATTAACGTGTCGAAATTTTCTACCACTGTGTTCTATTCAAGTCCGATTAAATTCACACGTTAGCACATTGTCTCTTAGACATCTAGGCTTATATCCTTCCAGCTGTCTCTTTTCTTCAGATTGCTGTATTGAAATACATTATTTTACTGCCTTTCTCAGGGGTTTCACTTAGCCTACTCATTCTCCTTTTTATTCATTTTGCCAACCTAACAGTATAGGGTAAAGCGTACAAATAACAGCGCTTGTCATTAAGCAGTTCATCTCTAGAAACTCGCTGTCGTTTGTGCCCTATGCTCAATTATTTCTTGCACTGTATCAGATTGTCAGGCATTTTACTGGAAGTGAAGTGAACATAGAGAATTTCAATTGCCTAACGCTACCCAAAAGAAAGAAAACACTAGGTTTAGTTGAGAGGAAAATATTGAAAAGGATCTTAAAGAAATAAGATAGTGTGAAGTGGACTGGATTAATCTTTTCAGGATAATGTCAGTGGCGGTCTTTTGTAAACCCGGCAATAAACCTTCGGGTTACCTAAGATGCAGAATGTTTCTGGCGTAGACAAAAATTTTTGAGCTTCTCAAGAAGGACTCTGCTCCATGGAATTAGTCAGTTCCAGCATTCAGAATGTTCCTTTGAAGGTCATTATAATAGCTTGGTATTGTAAGGTGAAATAGACATTCGCATTTCACAAAAGGGGAGAAGTTTTGGAATTGGCTAAGCGAATATCCGCTCTTCAAGAGAGACTGGAGTGACTTCGGTGTTTTACATTATCAGCGGCAACCATATTTCTTGCCTTTTGAACTTAATTTGAACTATGCCATGCAATGCAGGTGCTACAGACTTAGTTTCAGAAGTAACGCAACAAAAACTTGATTAATGCTTAAAAAACTTTAAGATTAGTTTCAGAAATAAGCTGACGTCGAATTTTAAATAATGGCGTAGTCAAAACAACTGCACAAATGGCTTCACGAACAAACAGAAAGTTCATGAACTACGAAATAAAGTGAAATGCCAACTTGATGCAACTAGGTAATTTTATTGATGTATTCTTAGCTCGACATGTTTCGGGTGTGTGTGTACGGTGCGTACACACGACCTTCACAGCGGCTCTCAAGACCACCACCCATCCAAAAACTCGGTGCAGAAAACCATATGCTGCAACTCAACATGTAATGTTCCTGATGATGGGCGTATGTACCCGAAACATGTCGAGCTAAGAATACATCAATAAAATTACCTAGTTGCATCAAGTTGGCATTTCACTTTATTTCATGAGGGAGATGCAGGGTCAAACAACCCTCAAGATTTCAGCACCTACATTAAGATGTACTTTAGATGCCGGACTGTTGGCTAGAAGTCAGTATTCGGAAGGTCCTGGGACCGGCCATCTCGACACAGGTTTTTCTTGGTTTCTCTGTGTCTATAAGCAAATGCTGAGATGGTTCCCAAGATTCCAAGTTGCCACTACATGCTCCTCATGTAGCCCTCCCGACTTAAATCTAGTAGTAACCAATTTCATGTTTTGTTTACATGTAAAATAACCACTGCCACCGGGTGACAACCCAATTGCAGTAAATAAATATATTATATTATAAGAATGTCGCCGAGCAACGTGACAGGCGTTAGGTTAAGGATGAGAACTGATCTTAGTAGATGACATCCCGTTGTGTTTAAGTACAATATTGCAATGCAATAAAATACATACTTCTTCAAACACAAATATCGTATACTTTATTAATTTAAATAATGGCGACTAGTTTCGGCCTATGCAGGCCATCATCAGGTCAAAATATTTATAAAAGTTTATATGCCGCTGTATACAATGTATTGTTCGTCGATGTCGTGGGATCCCATGACAATGATGTATAATAAATTTCATTTTAAGGAAACTAAGTTCGAAAATGAAACTAATATTTTAGTTAAGTTTCTTATTGGTTAGTAAAGCATCAATTTCTTTTGTTGTTTGATTTATCTTCGTACTTTATTTCCATGAACATATGGATACTTGAGATGCCTGAAAGCCTCTCCCATTCCATATAGACCGAATGTACAAACTCCATTTTTTTCTTTGGCTACTATATATTTTAGATCTTACTTCCGATCCTTCGTACTTATTTACGGACATTATGGCAACCGAAAAATGCATTAATTTTCCAGACCACACAAAACCGATCGGTTATCTTGACATGGGTATTCATTTACAAGTGGCAGAAACCTTTCATACCATCTGATAGCCAGCTGGGACTCTGTGACAAGATATATCGCTTTGCTAGCTAAGTGGCCGCTTTGCACTTGCGCGACATTGAATATCGAAGAATGGAATAGGACTTTGAGGGGGAAATGTGCAATAAAAACGATTTCTTTCTAAACATTAACTTAATAACTTTTGTATGAATCCCATGATGCATACTACAGCTTGGGAACTTGACACTCGCTGACATAGTGGGGAAATTCCATGCCTTCCAAGGATCTGAAAGGTTCTATTTTATTTTGTCCTGAAAACAGTGGGCTGTGTGCTTACCTTGCTTTTTCATCAACTAAATCACCGACGATTGTGGTGTAAATTTTAGCACTATTTCTTTGTAAGATATCGTGATGGAATTACATATAATAAGGCATTGTGGTTCAAAATTGGTTACGTTCTCTTTAGATTATTATACCTTTCTGTCCCTTTTTTAAAACCCTAAAAATGCAATGTAATACAAAAAGTACATTTTTATTTGTTGCTTTATAATGGTGTGTAACTTGGTCTGTCAGAGCGAGGAAGCAACTGATAGAGGATATTTGGGAACAAAAAGTGTGACAAAGAACGTCTGGAAATGCAGCGTTTGGGTTAACCAAAGGGAGTCTGGACAAAATGGTACAAAGTGTGTGTTCTGAACACTGTCGCGTCCTTACACATTAACACAAAAATGTTAAAATCAGTTCAGTGCTCCATATTATTCACTTCACAAAGGTTACCACTTAGCCTACTGCACGCAGCACTGTATATCAAGCCATACAAACCGTCACGTTCGCAGTTTGTTCACTCTGATGAGTGAGTGATCAAGTGCTTAGGGGCAAAAAATGCAACATGACTGATAAAGTGACTGTAGGAAGCAAAATTGACTTAAAGCGGAGTTTAGTAATTTCTATCATTTACCAATTATTATAAGAAAGATTTTGAGATGGGCGAGGTGTGTATGGCCCATAGAACGGATGATATATATATATATACACACAGTGAAATAAACTTTTCGGGAGACAAAGATGTCGTTGAGAGGGAAGCATTAAATTGAAATGTCAGCAAATAGTGGGAAAGAGGGGTTTGATTAGGTGAGATAAAGCGCTCAGCACTTATAAACACGGACTCCTTAAGGAAACTTTACCGTTAGAATGCTCATTAACTTCTCAAGAAGAACTTTGTTCGACGGATTTAGCAGTTTATGTGTTTATTATGGGTGGCTGCTGAACATGGCCTCACATTCTCAGCACCGGTCACAAACCGCAGATTTTCTTTACAACATAATGACGTGGCAGGGAGGCGTGCGGCCGCCCCTGGCGGCAAAGACCAAAGGGCGGCAAAATAAACACTTTAAATAATATTTTTTGCGCTCACCAAATTTTAAGTTATTGAGTCAAGAAAGGAAATTCGACAATGATTGGTATTTTAAAAGTTATTTATTTCAATCAGTGGCGGTCAATATGACGGCTCACATCAGGTGTCAAGAACTTAGCAACACTCTGATCAGTGAGCATACTATGCATAAGATAATGACGAGTTTGGCCATTGTGACACTTCAGCTCAATTTTTATTGCCAAGATAGAGAAGTGAATAATAAAACTATCTACTCGATAGCTGAAATAATTAAAAGAGTAAGTAAATGGACACAGAGATTTCTTTGTAAGCGGCTGCTTGACAGAAACACGACAGTACCGAAATGTGTCTCGTTGTTAGTTAAGTATGTTGTGTGTATATCAGCGAAAAACACATTCAGCGGCGGGCCTTAGTAATAAGGACACCGGACTTACTGGTTGGGTTACTTACTGCTGGAACTGATTTGTCTTCCAGCTCAGAACGGTCACATTTAGCCATTCCATGTTCTGCAGATGGTAACATTTCCCGTAGCATTATGAGTTTATGCTGATGTTTCATAATGTGTACCTTGTGAGCTGCGCAGCTGGCAAGCCTTCTGATAATCACTCCTTATCATGTATAAAATACACTAATATCGTTGTTGCTAAATACCATACATTACAGTTTAAGTGCGCTGTAAATTGTCCTCTTCATGATTACGATATGTTACGGTACATTTTCCAAAGATAAGAGAGCTTTATCTCGTGAATGCGATAAATACAACATGAAATTTTCCGTGACTGTCATGGCACTCTCAGTAAATACTGATCACTTAACATTTATCTTGCATTAAGATAAAAATGTAAACATGTAAGCCTACGCAAGTCGTACAGCTGTTAACAACTCCGGAAGTTCGGCAGCATTTATAGCATTTAGAGAAGAATTGCAATCTCTGTTAAAGAATGGGGGTCTAATATATAAATTGGTCTAAAATTTAGGGAAACTGGATTAAAATTTAAAATGCTTCCATCTAAACTCTGGCTTCACGCGGCAAGATGGCAGTTCATTTTCCTTAAAGAAACATAGAAGGAATGACGCTTCTTTATGCCGTAACGCCTCAAGTAACTATAAAATGAAAATTGCTTTTGTTGGAGAACCTAAGAATTCTCGCACCTTCAAATGCACAGTTCCAACAGCTCATCCAGTTTGCTGTAACAACCGAAGTGGCGTGTGGATGGACTGAGACGTTTTCGAAGCTGTTTTTTTTTTGGCTGAATTAGAACCGTTAATAAAAGTCTTTTTGGAATACGAAACGCGACACGGAAAACGAGCCTTTTCATTAATAATGCGGCCCTCCAGACTAAGGAAAAGGAAGAAAGGAGTGGAGAAACGCAGTTTCTCTTACACCACCAAGTGTCTTCCCATTTTCCCACCCTGTGGATGAAGGTGTCATTGAAACACTGAAGAAAAATATCGTCACATTCCTTTTTACTAACTTACAGAGGTTACTGCAGAAGGAGGGGAAATGTAGGGTAATATGAAGAAAATGAACCCACAAGAATTTGTTTATTGGACTGCTCTAGCTTAGGAGAACGCCGAGCGCCCTCGCTGGCGCGGTCATATAGCGAGTTACGTGCAGAAGAAGATGAACAAATTGAAAATAAACCGACAGCGAAGAAACTGGCAGAAAGCTGCGAAAATCTTGTTTTTTTTCTTTAGGACGGGTACCAGGCTGTGGAAGTGTGAAGGAAAATGACATGCAAGAATGGCTAAATCAAGACGAAGAATAACAGCTGATTTAGCTGAGGCACGCTGACGACTACTACGTGAGAGATGTAATCGGAATAGAGAAAACCGATAGAATGAGGCACAGTGGGAGTTGAAGACCACTGAAACGCAGTGAAAAAGAGAGTCTTCAGACAACGGTGTGACCATGCTGCAGAAAAGAGGAAGGAGGCTCGGAAAACAAACGCCCTGTACACATTTCCTAAACCAATAAACTCACATTTACAGATTTGCGTTATCTTTAATACAATTTTTTGTGATATATTTTATTGTTGCCTCATTGTAATTTCTTCGTAATTTAGTAATAAAATATGCATTGTTTGATATTCATACTCGTCTTTTTATTATCCGGCCCCGCGTATGTCGGATAATCGGGACTGTACTGTAGCGCGGAAGTTACGGTTATTGACATTTAGAAAAAAATTAAAAGTGGTTTCTTGCTGAGCAGGTGCAATTTTGACAGAACACAAAAATAACAAAGTATTAATTGAAAGTAACCAAATGGCGAGCAAATTTTCATATATTTAAGTGACAAAAAGGGGTTAAATAAAGATTCGGGCAACACTGACTGCGAGCAGTTGCACAAATACTGCTGCTGGACGCGAACAGCGAGGATTGGTGTGCCTCGGTGACGCTGGTGGGTTTAAGGTGATTACACTCGATATGTGAAAATAACTGAGTTTTCAAGATGTTCACAATTTTATTGTGAGATATATTGCATTGAATTATTTTAAATTTCCTTCGGCATTTGAAATTTTTGTAAAACTAATTTCACTTTCTTACGAGACCGATCTAACGTGTAAGAAACGTTATGCTAAAGATGCATCCACACTTTACACTAAAGATATATCCAAACGAATTCTTATTGATCTAAGATGGTTTAGATGTTTTCATTGTAAAGCATTGTTGTTACCTACCAGGACATTACCTTACATCTCAGTGTACTATTTTTGGCTGTACCCACGCAAAGAGCCCTTCTCCCGATATATAAGGACACTCGTGAGGACTTCATGTCCCTCCACTTCCTCTGTCTCTACACAACCACTACGTGCCCATCAGGTGGCAAATTTCACTGCCTGACTGTATGATGGGTGTCCATAACAGCAACTAGTTCATTCTGCGGCCCTTATCTATCTCGAAGAAAGAAAGTCACCTCCCCAATAACGGACCGAAGAGTATGGCGCAGCAGTAACGAATGTTCATTACTAAATCCAGCACTCTCTCGTTTGACGAAAGAATAATTTTGTGCTTCATATATAAAGAGGGAACTCAACGAGTGTCTGGAAAATAATACCACAGAATGAAGAAAATTAGACCTATTTTCATGTTGATAAATTTCTGCACGTTGTGCTCCAGTATGCATGTGATTATTATGATTTATTACCTTCCTGTCAGTGCAGGGTCAAGCCGAGCCGCCAACACCATATCTGCCTCCCAGCTTCCTGCAATTACCCTTTTTGAACGTCTTAGAAATGAGTGTCAGGCTTTTACAGTACACACGATTGCGTAGGAAACTGATTGCGTCTGAAGAAATGGCCAAGGTATCTGCAAATGCGAACGAGACAAATTTTCTCACGGAACCCCAAATCAGGTCGCAAGGAACCCCAGGGCTACACGGAACACGGTTTGCGGTTCTATGAACTATAGTATCTCTGTTCTTAGTTTTAGGTAATGTATACAAGGATAACATTTTAAATACATTTTAAATACATTTAAATATGTCAAAATAAAATTTTAGATTTACGTAGGGAAGGTCCCAATTCTAAAATAGGCGGGAACGCCGGTTAAACTGGCTGAATTTTTTCGTGATTTTTTATCTCTCCACGCAAATGCCGGGATTTTACCTCAATTCAGCTACGGCCACTCATTTGCAAATTATTCAGAATTTATCACTTGTAAATTCTATCACACTCATCATGAGGTCTGCTGTTCTGAGTTTCCCAAAATAAATCACAAGAAAGTTATCCAGAAGGAAAGGAAGAATTGTCTATTTGCATCTGAGTGATCTTTATGTGCATGTAAATTACGTACAAACAATTAAATAGACGACAGAAGTACACACAGTTCCCCGTGCTTCATTAAACACCAAGTCATAAAGACGTAGAAAGGGAAAGGGGTAAGCTTCACTCATTTTTAACCTAGTGCCAGCCCAGCACCTTCCACTTTCCTCCTTGGAAAAGAGTTTCCGGTACACAATGAGTGGAAAGTTGGTGGGGTCCCTGTCCAGCCTCCACGCTGTCAAGAAAAACTTTCTGCCTCTGCCAGGAATCAAACGTACAGTATATTCCTCTCCCGTCTAGCCGTAGCAAACAATTTCTAACTAGCTTTTAATTAAAGTAACATCTTTTTCGAAAGTGTGATAGGTTTCAAACACTTTGAGACAAAATTAATACGTTAATATTATATCACACGGGATAATTGCAGCTTACTGAGCTTGAGAAGACTTTCTTACTTTAAGTTTCAACATATTTCTCGTGAATTATTTAACTGCCTAAATTTTAATGTATGCATTCTAACAACGGTACTGACAGACCAATCGGGCTCATGGCTTGTCGTTATTCGGGTTTGTAATTCGTTGATCAGACGTGCAGTAGGACTCCTCGATGAAGGAATGGCAATTCCTAAGAGCAGAATTTACATACAGCAGCAAAATATACAGAAAGAAAGCAGCCGTAAAGCATAAACCGGCTGGAAATCTAACCCACGACTTCAGACTCCGGGTAGCTTAGACCGGGGAGGGCATGAGAGTGTAACTAATTGCAAGGAGCAGAGTCCTTCCTGAGCATCTAACAGACCCACACCCAGTCAAGAAATTTCCGGCATTTTGTGGACACCGAAGGTTCATTAACGCTTACAAAATGCCCCGCCCCACCTTTATCATCGGTGAATATAAAAGATGAACTAAAGTTATAACTCTGATGTCAATAACAGAATGTGTGTATAGAAGAAAACAAGTTTTATTCTTATATTACAAGTATTATGTGTTCCACAGTCAGCTGCATGCGATCTTACAAAAAAGGGAGCCCAGCGAAAAGTGCTTAGAGCAGGTCTGCGAGTCTAACGCTATCTCTTTATTGGGTCATAAATTTGTAACTTTTGTTGTTCCTCGCATGGAGACAAATAATGAAAATTAACGGCACAAAAAATTAAGGAAAATATCCTATAATTCACATACTTATAGCCTCAGTGCAGGAGATGAACAAATGGTTTACAGAACTTGCAGACATTCTAGGGCGCTTGTATTTACTGATAAAGTAAAATTGTTATCCTAACTGTTACACTATATGAATAATTAATTGTGTAGAAATTAGTTGTAACAGCCACAATTAGGTGCAACAAATTCTGTTAAGATGACAAAGCCCGAGAGAGAAGTTTAAATAACAAACGCAATTCAGTAGCCTGAGAGGTTTACGCGTTTGTCGGACATAAATTACACCGGGCAGCCGGGGTAACTCAGGCGGTATAGTGGCTAGCTATGGGCTGCACATCTGAGGAACAACATTTCTATTCACAACAGGAACAAGAGGGTGAGCAGATTCTTGAAAGCGTCCAGACCGGTCCGGACAACCTCTGGGCCTACTCATTGCGGAGTTTAATAGTGCGTTGACGGACATTTCCACTCACTCATATACCTTCATGGCGTAAAACACGGACGCCTGTACCTTCGCAAACACTCCATACGTGTGCAAACATGGAGATCGTGCTGGTATGTGAAATTACAGCACGCAACATTTCGAAAAGTACGCATTTGGCGCTGACAGCGCAGCAACCCTGCTTGTGTATGTCTAACGACTCCCGAACTGCAGTCTGCAGTCTCAGGTTACGCGTGCCACCATGACAGTTCGTTAAATTATGCAACGCTGTGGATCAAATTCTGTGATTATTTAGCACCTGAAAGATGAGAAGTTGAACTTGGAACTGACTTGGCAGAGCCGTTTGTGCTACATACTGCTGTATTTTACTTCATAAACACAGTATTTGCAGAAAGATACACACAATAGCAAGAGAGGACTGAAGTGAACCACTCAAATTCTCGGTTTTAGGCGCGTTCGCAAAATTGCCAACAGCGACTAATGGATTCGTCATATCTTCCTCTCCGTCTGTCCATACTTCTATCCGCATGCAACGACGCAGTTCTCACCGCACGGAGTTTCATGGAATTTGATATTTGAAGATTTTTCGAAAATCTTTCGAGAAAATTCAAGATTCATTAAAGTCCGAGAAGAATAAATGATAATTTTTATGAATGCGTACGCACATTTATGATAAAATCTCGCTCAGTTCTTCCTAGTATGAAAAATATTTCAGACAAAATTTGTACAGAAAATCAAAACATAACATTTTTATTCAATATTTTTTTTCCCCCGAAAACTTGCCTTTTTTAGATAATGTGGAAGAATATGGTACACCCTGACAGGCCATAGATGACAATATAGTATACTGAAGATGGGAATTTTATGCCGGATAACCAAGGTAAAGGATGTCAGTACTCATAATGTTTAATACTCATTACTTCATAATTTATTACGTCCATTTGACTTCGTAAAACCCTTATGGCAATGATTACAAAAACTGAGAAACTGCGTAACGACTTATCTGTCATTACGATCTGTTTAGCCAAATACCGTGGGCAAACGAACGTTCTTTTATGTTTACTGGACCGTGCATCATCTTGATAGTTGAATAAAGAGAGATCAACTTGATGTTACTTGCTTTATTATATCATTATTTACTGCTCAACATGTTTCGGATGTTAATACATCCATCCTCAGGAGCTTGCGACTTATTTGTTGAGTTATTTAATGTGTTGTATTGCTCTGGTTCGTTGTGTGTTGGTGTTACGTTGTGGTTTGGCTGGGGTGGTGTGATATCTGTATGCAGGCTGAAGCACTAGTGCTTCAGCCTGCATACAGATACCACACCACCACAACGTAACACCAACACACATCGAACCAGAACAATACAGCCCATGCATTAACTCATCAAATAAGTCGCAAGCTCCTGAGGATGGATGTATTAACATCCGAAACATGTT
>Ga0136643_10018502_pt1 | contig 10509 bp, 7 predicted proteins | sample TergutLab28metaG_FD_96883 | JGI IMG/M metagenome (GOLD analysis project Ga0136643, IMG submission 96883) | Labiotermes labralis P1 segment gut microbial communities from Petit-Saut dam, French Guiana - Lab288 P1 (version 3) (version 3) | ecosystem: Host-associated > Arthropoda: Insects >... | reverse complement strand
CTCATCGTAGTTATTGTACTATCATCATCAGTGATCATCGCAGCAAATAGAATGAAGAATTCGGCGGATACGCACAATAGGCTGAGATATTTTTAACACAATTTTCTTATTACACGTTATGTTCAGGTACGTAGTGTGATTTTCTTTGTAAAATGTGTAAAACAATACTTTTTTTTTTGCTTATGCAGCGCTTTGATGGAGAAACATGATTTTTGTGATTGTGTCATTCCTTTAATCTGTGCAAGATACTGTACAGTACAGGTACTGTACTTTTTCATTGCTCTATCGTCCCTTGAGAATTGGGCTAAAACGTAAAAATCCCCTTATTTTTATAAGTACAAAAGAGAGAGAGAGAGAGACAGAGAAAGTACACTGTAAATATAGAATGTAATGTGCAGTAAATTTCATTGTTAATTTATTATGTCTAACTGTGCGTAATTTATATAACTTTAACCTATTTATAAATGTTACCCGAGTACCACGTTATATATAGCTTTCGGTATTACCCGCGTTTTCACGCAACGCGGTAGGTCTTGGAACGTATTACCCGCGCATATGGTGACACTACTGTATATGGAAAATAAAATAGGCTGTATCAGAAGACGTATAACATCTAAATCACTTGTCTGATTGCGACATAGCTTGGCCGTACAAGCAGCATATGAATGCAGATGGTACAATTCCTCTCCACGCTTAAAGGGGCACCTCGTATACAAACTGATGCGATCTCAGTAGCCTGTACGACTCACGGCTAGAAAATGTTTTGCTGTTTCTCTGGAAGGGTTCTCGGAGGTACTGTGTGTTCTGATATAGGTGTTACTGTCCCTTTTATTTCGTTTCGCATATTGTTATTCTTATGACTGCACATCTGATGGTTAGACATTCCATTCCATCAGGTCCTCAGTTTATCTCGATCATATGGTTGGTCACTTTTTGTCAGCTACCTCACCACACTGAAATTCGCTGCCTCAACAAGACGACATTCATCCGCGCTACTGACAGTCTTCACATGACAGTGAAACAGACCGCCACAATCCTGTTTTTCAGCAACGAAATTTGGGTTAATCTCAGTGAATATGTGCACTCAAAGAATAACAGGTACTCTGCGGAAATGGCATGTAAATGCACTACACGCCATTACATGACGTCAAAGTTGGTTTGTGGTGTGCTGCGAGTGCAACTAGAAATATTGGGCTCGTTTTCTTTCTGGGACAATAAATTCACAACAATGTTACCCGCATTCTGGCAATAATTTTGTGCTTCGCAAACCATTTTATACATTGTTTTGGTGCAAGAATAAGCAGGGGAACGTGGCTTCCTCGTCTGCAAGATCTGAACCCATGACGCAGACGATTTGAAAAGAGAGCACTCAGGATGTAATGTCTTCAGTTCGATGTCTAATGTATAACGTGTTTGATAGACGGGAGTCGCAACCGTGAGCTAAAAAAGAAAAACAATTTTCAGAACATTCTTTAAATACGGATGAAGGTGTAAGAACCTACTATTAAATGCAACAAACTGAATTAACCCTGCCCAGCATCCCACCTTTTTATGCCGAGAAACAAAACTAATACTACTGCAATACAACGACCTAAACAGTGTGGAACACAAGACACAGTAAATTCAAACAGCGGAGATGGTAGAGCCACCTCCCGCCATGCAAAGTAGTATGCGAAGTGATCAACGATAAGGGTCGGACAAAATAAGGACCCTGTATAATTACAACACTTAAGTTCAAGTACCTGGGAATGCTAGTAAAGAATATGCGTGACGAAATTTGTTCTTTGAATTCTGCCTGTTCGTCCCTTGCCACAACAATTTTTATATTAAGATGCGTGCGAAGCGCTGTGTCTCCTTCTATGTAAAAAGAAAAAATCAGAGCTTAAGTCTGAGAGTAAATTACAACAGAGTGCTTAACACAATGTTTGAACAAAAAAGGAAGTAAAAGTGGGCTGGAGAAAATTGCTTGACATTGAGCTTAATGAGTTGTACCGTTTGATAGATATTGTTAAGCTGAAAGATCGAAAACGCTCATTGAGCGAAAAAAAAAAATAAGACCACAGCGGGTTGTGGCATTAGAGAAACAGCTACAACGCGAAATTTTGTGATTTAGCTGTTTTTAAACAACCGCAACGCGTGGCATGAGAAGATATGCCATGATGCGAAACTCGTGTTGTGGCTGTTAAAGGAAATGACCACAACGAGTTCGGACTTCATGAAAATGCCACAAACCGCCGAGGAAGTGGCCTATCAGCTAATGGACATCTTTTATATATTCGGTGCCCCATTCATACTGCAGAGCGACAATGGCTGCGAATTTGCAAACAAAACAATACAAAACTTGGCTGTAATGTGGCCAGGAATGAAGCTCGTGCATGGAAAGCGGAGGCATTCTCAAAGTCAAGGACCAGTTGAAAGATCCAACCAAGATGTTCGAGACATGCTGGTTACTTGGATGTCCGACAACAACACGAAAACCTGGTCTGAAGGACTTCGGTTTATTCAAAGCAAGAAACACCGAGCTCTGCATTCAGTCATCAAGACAAGCCCTTATGCGGCTATGTTTGGAACGGCGCAGACGATCGGACTTGGGAATTCTCTGCTCACTGAAAAAGAACTGGAACAAATCTTTAATTCAAGAATGCATAATAGTCAAGACAAGGAAGAGGCCAACCAATGGGGTAGCAAAGTTGAAGATGAAAATCAAACCAATGACATTTCAGAAGAAACAGTAGAGAAGAAAGACAACAAAAAATTTAATGTGCGATTTGTGAGAAGGCGTCATCAGGCGCTCAAGTGTTCAGTGTGTGACCAGTTTGTTCATGTTATTTGTGGAAGTTACAGTGAAGACAGTGAGGGTTTCGGACTGAAAGCCACTTGCAACCTCTGTGCAAAGAAAAATCGAATCAACATTGAGCGAGAGAGGGCAAAATCTGGTCAGGAACAAGCTCTAAAAATGGTTTCTCTCTCCGACTTCCAGCAGTTGATATTGGGACAAGCGTTGTGGTCAGGGTGCCTGACCTTAATCGCGGACGTCCAGCCCCCAGAAATGTCCTTGCAGTCGTCGTTGAAGTCAACTCTTCTGGGCTTTATCTGTTAGGCACGAAGGAAGGCCTACTTGAGCGGCTGTATGCTTGCAGTGAATTCACTACTGACGTCATCGAGGTACATGATGTGCCTTTTCAAGTTCACTATCTCTTCGGTCAGCCACAAAGATAATGTCTGGAAGTAAGCAGGCATTTGTAAGCTGCCATTGGAAGAGACTGCATCGATAAGAAGCGCAAATGTCGTTCGAAAAATATAAAGTGTAAATCTAAGTGTCGTTCTAACAGCTCCTGCAAAAATAAATGAGCTTCGCCATTGTTCTTCATTAGGCCTACGTTACGTGCATTTTTTTTATCAATAAATTACTAAACTTATAAACCGTTCATTTAAAAGGCATTTCGAGTTGTGGCTGTTTCTCTCATGCCACAACGCGTTGTGGTTATTTAGAAACAGCCACAACACGCAATTTCGCGTTGTAGCTGTTTATCAAATGCCACAACGCGTTGTGGTCCTATTTTCCCGCTCAGTGAGCGTTTTCGATCTTTGAGCGCAACAGATATTTTAAGGACAAAAAAAGGGCAACAGCGACGATAGGGATGGAACGCACAGAAAACATCGAGAAGAGAAAGGCATCAACGTGGTAAGTCTATCGTACGACAATGCACAACCGCATATCGGCGCTCGTAAGCGCATTACTTGAAGAATTCAAGTGCGAAACTTTCGAGCATGCTATGTACAGTAAAGACCTTGCACCAGGTGATTATCACTTGTTTCTCCACATCAAGAAATTTCTGGCAGGCCAGAGACCGAGGTGTGATCAAGACACAAAACACGTTCTGCGGAATTGGGTGAAAGTTTTGGCGGCGAACACTTTCGAAGAAGGCACACAAAAGTTGGACCCACGTTAAGAAAAGTAATTTAATTTACATGGCGACTAAGTGTAGTAGTAGTAGTTTAATGTAGGTACCGACATGTTGGAATAAATATTTAAATAAACTGAACGCTTTTTACAACCTAACGATTGTTATTCTCTCGACAAGCACCACATGAATTATAACGCGTTCATTTTCTAAAGAAAAAATTTCCCTCGCCTCGTTCTAAATTGGTTAACTCGATTAAAACACGAGTCCATAAACAATATGTCTAAACTGAACCAACACCACAACGTACAGAAATTTTTGAGAAGTACATGATTACATGTTGTTCCGGCCGGAATAGAGCAGTCGGTAGGACTCGTTAAGAAGTAGAAAGTGCGGGGTTCAAACCCCGAAGGCGATAGTGTTCCTACAGATAGGGGTTGCACCCAGCCTCCTGAACATCTAGTACCGAGTCTCTTTCACCGGGGCTCAAACAGCCGGAGCGAACCGTTAACCACCCACCCCATATAACGCCTCCCGGCCTTCATGATGCCCTGAGTACCCCTGGAGATTGACTATCCGTTTTTAGGTACACGCGTACTTAACTTTCCCTCAGCCACTACAGACATGTCAAATTAAGCCACAAACTCTTCCTTCCATAAAGTCAGTATTGAATTTAGTTATGAAAAGCGTCATTAAACAAACCAAATAGTGAATATAACTATAAAATACGGGAGGTTTGTTTCTCACAGTGGTGACGCTGACAATTCCATTATTCTTGGATGTGACATTGTGTCGTTTGGCCGGTTGATTCTGGTGTTCTACACGACCATACTAAATTCAGAAATGCACTCTTCTGGGTTACTACGTGGCGAGTAGTGGTAATTTCTTACCGACATTTCGTAACCTATCGGTCCCCCCTTCAGGGAGGAGGAATCGATAAAAGCGTGACATTGGACAAAACGTTTTACAATCTTCTCTTCAAATACGAAGTAGTAGGAGGGACAGTTGATTGAAACATTTCTTCTTATCTCATTCCTGAATGAGGCCTTTATTTTATATTATAAAATGCATTAGTATTAAGGCAATACTTAATGGAAGGCTCAAAGACCATATTTTTCTCTTCAAAATTCCCATAGGCACATGAAAGAATTTCTGAGAAATTCATAAACAATTTGGGCATGCGCCCTCAAAAAGGTTCGCTAGCCCTCCTCTAGACTGTTAGACCGTAAGGAATAAGGTGCTATGATTCTTAAAAAACACCCAAACTACTAGCCCTACGACACAGCATTACATCCCATTATGAATATTTTTACCTTCATATCAGATCACTCATATTGTTTATGCCTACTTCGTGCTGCTGAATCTGATGGACAGCGCCACATACAGAATACACAATATGACAATTAACCAATGAACAATCTGACACTTCTAAGTTCATTGTCAGCCTGTATACTGAGGAAAACAAACGTGACATTGAGACATTTAAATTGAACCTGAATTTTGGTTCACATACCCACAGCCACTTCACAAACACATTAACATAAGCAGAACTGATGTGCATGTGAGTTTGTTTTACAGAAACAGATGTAGTAATCACATCCATAATATATAAATAACCAACAAAATGCACTTCAATGTTTTGATGTATTTTATTCACTTTATTCTCACCAATATGTTCAGGGTTCATCAAGACACAAAGAATCAATAGGCTGGGGCATATTCAAAGAATGGACCAAGCAAGACCAAATAGGAAACTACTATATTGGAATCCTATGGGAATTAGACCAGTAGGAAGACCAAGACAAAGATAGCAAGAGGATGTTATGGAAGATATAAAAAAATCTGAAAGTTAAAAACTGGAAGGAAATAGCTAAGGAGAGAAGAACTTGGCTGAGAAGGCGAAAATCCACAAAGGGTTATAGTGTCAAATGATGATGATGTTCAGGGTGATACTGGTATTATTACAAGACTACAAAGCTACAAATGTTGTGTCATGTTACTGACACTCCGTCACAATTAAAAATTATTACAATTTTAGTTGAAAATACATAAAAAAATACAAATATAGTTTAAAAATGGGTAATGATTAAAATCTTGGTCTTTAAAATCATTAAGTCTTGGCAGAATGATGCTTGATATAGTGATATGGAGTTTGAGTCCAAAATGTAACCAATCCTGGCCATCTTTTGGGTAAAAATTCACACAAACTGTAAGATACAGAATCCTTAAACTGCTAGTTAGTTACAATTAATTGTGATAAAATATTTATTGATATAAAGGTATTTCCTTTAAACATTGCAGTATAATGGAAATTATTTTATTTCAGGAAATATGTAATCATAATGAAGTAAGAATGTGACTAGCAATGTAAAAACTTCTCTGCCTTCTAGGATGTATGGAGTGTTAGCCTGAGAATGGAGTGAATTGGCTGAAACAACACTTAACAATTTTAGGATTATTTCACTATATTTTGCACTATATTGTGTACTACGCAAGAATTACTGTAATAAAAGTGCAGTATAGGGTTAATTTCTCAGTGGATCGCTTACACAATATTACAATATGGAGAAAAATGCAGGATATTAAAAAGTGTAACTTACGATGTGCACACACCGAAGCATGCCACAATGCGACAGAACAAACAAGGCCGAGAGTTTCAGATTCTCATTAACACGTTTAAATGCCAATGATCCAACAACGTTAAGTCATAGCCACAAATAAACACTCCTGACAGATTTCCTTTGGCACATACAGCTCATGCACCACATTAAGGTGCTATTTTGCTGTAAGGAGAGCAATTAACCAGAGACATGGCTGGTTTTGAACATTTCACTGAGACATTCAGCAATTATAATTTTCATTATTATTCTATTCCTGAACAGCCATAAGCCTGATTTTCACCTGGGCAGACAACAAATCACCATTTCCTACAACTGCATGTACCAAATCCACAACATGTTCCTAACCACTGCTTATCATTTTCAAAATTCCCTAATGTAACAGTACTATGTTGTTGGTACATAGTAATTATGCAACCAAAGCATTCATAACAGCCTAAATCCACTTTATTCAAACAAAAAATTTAATGCTCCCTGCTCAACTCTGTGGTCTGTTGCTGTGTTGCACCAAACTACTTCAAATTTCCTACAAAAAACCACAAGTAAATGGTCACCTTCCAGTATGAATGTGTAAATGCATCATCAAGGAAATGGGTTGTTTGAAGGATTTCTTACACAAAGAACATATGAATGGACACTTTCCATTATGAGAAAGCAGATGTAAATTCAAAGTACATGTTTGACAGTTTTCTTACATACATCACATGTACATAGACGGTCCCCAATATGCGTGTGTAGATGCAACATCAAGTTATGTCACTGCTTGAAAGATTTCTTACATATGCAACAGGTAAAAATTTGTTCATAATTATGGATGTGTAGATAAATGTTTATGGTATCTGACCTTTTGAAATATTCCTTACATACATGTTTATGGCAGCTCCCTTGTTTGAGTGCGTAGATGCACCTTCAAGGTACATAACTTACTGAAATATTTCTCACATACATCACATGAAAACGGCCACTCCCCAGTATGACAGCGTAGATGTAACTTCAAGGTACGTGACTGAAAGATTTCTTACAATACATCAAATGTAAACGGCCACTCCCCAGTATGGGTGCATAGATGAAACTTCAAGTTATCAGACCATTTGAAAGATTTGTTACATGTATCACATGTAAACGGCTCCTCCCCTGTATCAATGCGAAGATGATTCTTCAAAGTATTAGGAAGTTTGAAAGATTTCTTACATACATCACATGTAAAAGCCGCTCTCCTGTATGGGTGCGTAGATGCAGCTTCAAGGCACATGACTGCGTAGATCCAACTTCAATTTATCTGACCGACTGAAAGATTTGTTACATACATCACTTGTAAATGGCCGCTCCCCAGTATGAGTGCATAGATGCAACTTCAAGGCATTTGACCATTTGAAAGATTTGTTACATATATCACACGTAAAGGGCTCCTCCCCTGTATGAGTGCGTAGATGAACCTTCAAGGCACATGACTGCCTGAAACGTTTCTTACATACATCACATGTAAATGGCCGCTCCCCAGTATGAGTGCATAGATGCAACTTCAAGGCATTTGACCATTTGAAAGATCTGTTACATATATCACATGTAAAGGGCTCCTCCCCTGTATGAGTGCGTAGATGCACCTTCAAGGCACATGAATGCCTGAAACGTTTCTTACATACATCACATGTAAACGGCCGCTCCCCAGTATGAGTGCGTAGATGCAACTTCAAGGCATTTGACCATTTGAAAGATTTGTTACATACATCACATTTAAAAGGCCGCTCCCCTGTATGATTGCGCAGATGATACTTCAAATGACTTGACTGAATGAAAGATTTCTTACATACATCACATGTAAACGGCCGCTCCCCAGTATGAGTGCGTAGATGCAACTTCAAGGCATCTGACCGTTTGAAAGATTTGTTACATATATCACATGTAAACGGCTTCCCCTCTGTATGAGTGCGAAGATGATTCTTCAAGGTATTGGAATGTTTGAAATATCTCTTACATATATCACAAGTATATGACTGCTGCCTATAATGGATGTGTAGATGCAACTTCAATTTATCTGACCGATTGAAAGATTTGTTACATACATCACATGTAAAAGGCCGCTCTCCTGTATGAGTGCGTAGATGCACCTTCAAGGCACATGACTGCCTGAAACGTTTCTTACACCCATCACATGTAAACGGCCGCTCCCCAGTATGAGTGCGTAGATGCAACTTCAAGGCATTTGACCATTTGAAAGATTTGTTACATATAACACATGTAAGCGGCTCCCCCCCTGTATGAGTGCGAAGATGATTCTTCAAGGTATTGGAATGTTTGAAAGATCTTTTACACACACGACATGCAAACAACCTAAACGGACGCTTCCCAGTATGAGTGTGCTGATGCAACTTTAAGGTACCTGAGAGATTGAAAGACTTTTTACATACGCCACACATAAATGGTTGCTGCCCAGCATGAGAGTGTAGATGTGCATTCAAGTTACCAGAATTCATAAAAGTTTTTTTACACACATCACATGCAAGTGCCTGTTCTTCATGATGTGTCTGAAGATGCTTCTTTGATACATAACGCCACATGGAAGACTTTTTACGCACATCACTTGTAAACAGGTGCTCCTCACTATGAGTGCATAAGTGCTTATACATTTCTTGTTGAGCATTGTCACAGTGTAGTTCAGACAAATGACCCATCTCCTGCCTGGAAACAATATCTGCTTCTTCAGGAACAACAACTGTCTGGAGTAGAAAAAAAAAAGCAATGTTATGGTGTGGTGAACATGACTATCAAATTCATATTCCATTTATGTAGAAATTAAGAACAGACTAAAATTGGTGAATGCGTGCTGTCATTTGGAGTATAATCTTTTCTCTTCCAGTTCACTATAAAAAATACGAAGATTAAGACATAAAGAACTATAATTTTGCATGTTCTTTTGTTTTGTTGTGAAACTTGGTCTCTCACACTGAGGATAGAGTAAAGACTGAGGTTCTTTGAGAACAGGATATTTAGGAATATATTTGGGCTTGAGAGTGATAAAGTAAATAGGGAGAGAAAAGATTATAAAACATGGAGATTTATGATCTTTACTCTTCACCAAATGTCATTTGGGTGACGAAATAAAGAAGAATGAGAAGGGTGGGGCACATAGCACATATGGGAGATAGAAGAGGTGCAAATGGGTTTTGGTGGAAAAACCTGGGGAATGGAAATCACTTGGAAGACCTAGGTCTATATGGGGGGATAAGATTGAAATCGATCTTCAGGCCCATACAGATCATTCACACAATTCCAGGACAACAAAGTGGAAAAAATTAACCACTGAAGAGCATAATGGATATAGCCTGTATAGTAATAAGGGTATAAAAAGATGACAAATCATAGCAATGTACTGATACACAGCTGCATCACAGTATTGTCCTTGGTTCCATAACACTTCCTAGAGCAAGTTCCCAATTAATCCTAATGTGGTTCGATTAGAGTATGCAAAAAACAAACCAGCTGGTTACCAATCATGTATCAGACTCTGGCCAATGGTGGAACATGCCAAAAAGGTTTTCTGGCATCACTGCACTCCACATCAAGAGCTCAGTCTGGAGAACAGCCTAGCAGGCACAAAGAATTACACACAGTTGCTGCAGTATTTACACACAAAAGAACCAACACTGTTACTGGCATCAGACTGTAGATGTTGGTGATTCAGTAAGGAAATGCTGCATGGCAGTTTATGGGTACCACAGATCAAAATGTACTGAAGATAAGGATACTAAACACAAATATCTTTCCACTGACTGGAAAAAGGAAATAAATCTGCAAGGGCTGTGGCTTTTTATGCAAAAACTGTCCCAAATGCAAAAAGACTCAGAAAAATTAGGTATAGTTGAAATACACATTATCAGAGGGGGGGGGGGGGGGGGGGGGGAAAAATTTTTTCCCCCTGTTTTGGGAAGAAATGGAGGGAGGGGAAAAAAACTGTTTTTAATGCAAAAAAAATTTTTGTGGTCCCT
>Ga0136643_10018501_pt1 | contig 10509 bp, 12 predicted proteins | sample TergutLab28metaG_FD_96883 | JGI IMG/M metagenome (GOLD analysis project Ga0136643, IMG submission 96883) | Labiotermes labralis P1 segment gut microbial communities from Petit-Saut dam, French Guiana - Lab288 P1 (version 3) (version 3) | ecosystem: Host-associated > Arthropoda: Insects >... | reverse complement strand
GCCTGCAACTTTTCTATTGTATCACCACATTGGTCATGTGTTCTTGTTTTGATGTGTGTTGGAGTGTTGGTGTGGCTGGCTTGGGTTGGTATCCGTGTGGCAGCTTGCTACACGGATACTACCCAAACCCAGCCACACCGAAACTCCAACACACATCGATACAACACACGACCAATGTGGTGATACAATAGAAAAGTCGCAGGCTCCTGATGATGGATGTATTAATGTCTGAAACATGTTGAGCATAGAAGAAGTGAAATAAAACTTAATAACTAGTGACATCAGGTTGGTCTCTTATTCTTCAACTGTGCTAAACTCAGTTTAGGTAGAAGTTGATCTATATGGGTTATCCAATATAGAGTAACGTCCAAAGTTATGCCCATGAATTTTGGATAAGATATGTTGGAAATGCGTCTATTGTCGTATTCTGTCACTATGTCTAAATTAGGAGTATTTTTTTTAATTAACACTGCTTGAATGTTAGATTGAAAGTCAACAATATTTGCGTTGGTGATAATTACGCTAGTATCATCCATGCAAAGAAGCGGTATGGAATTATTAATTAAAATTTTAGTCAAATCATTAATATATCCAAGAAACAATAAGGGTCCGATAAATTATCCTTGCAAAACATTTGTGAAGTCATTCACCAGTCTGAAGAAGTTTTATTATTATAAATATTGGAGATAATTTCCATTTTTTAATGTCAGTCCTGTATATAGGATTACATTCAGTTATGAGACCTACCTGTTATACCTAGAATATATGACCTACAAGGAGCACTGTTTTTTAATAACTGGGTAGAAACTTCTTCGTTTCCTTGAGAATTGATTTTGTTTAGATACTTAATTATATTTATGATTTCTGTAGTTGAAACAGGTTTAAGCCCCATGACAGAAAATGAATTTTTGGTAATTTGTGATACAAGGTAGGTGGGAGTGGAAGTAATATCTTTGTTATTCCCAATCTTATTTTGTGTATTATTCTTGGTAATTGTGTCAGCTAGAGAAGGAAATAATTATAGAAGGCATCTGCAATAGCTTGTTGGTCACAAAAAGGTTTCCCTTCAATATCAAATACTTGTGTTTCTATGTGGTTTTATTCTTATTGCTTGAGTTTAATATTATCCTAGTATAATTAAATTTTTTTACTTTCTCTAATAACGTTGTACTGAACTTTACTACATAATTTATTGTACTTTTTAGGACCTAGGTTATTGCTATTTTTACTGGCTAAGTACAATTCCCTTTCGTGTTTCCAGGATCCATTCGTTACTGTTATATCCTTTATTTGCTTTTGTCAAGGGAAGCTAGAATAAAAAGTCTCTGAATGTGTATTTAAGAAGGAATTGGCATTATGTTACATAATTCATATTGACAGTAATTATCCCAAGTTTTGTAGCTTAAGTTAGTGAGGAAATCAGTTACTGTATATTTATTTTTCTGACACTTTTTAGTTGGCGACTGCATCTGAAGGTCACTAATGCTAATTGTTAATACTGGCCATCCTGGTCAGATAAACTGTTAATACAGGGATTAGAGATATATCAATAAAAATATGCAGTGACAATTTTTTTTACTCCAGTAGGAAAAATAACAATGCCTGACCAATTATAAGGAAGTAACGGGGCATCAAATGATTTTTCATTTCAGTGTCAATCAGCTAATTGTGAAGTGATGCTTCATTACATTTATGTAATAACTTACGATCAGTATAAATCCTCCTCTTTTTTATTTTATAATATATCTCCATTGGAACCTGTGTTATTGTTTACGCATTAAACTGATAATAATTAAATATACATAATTGAATTCTTATGATATTTTTGTGACTTATTAACAGTGTTAATTATATACAGGGGTGCTGATAAGTCCTTAGCCCGACCAGGAAGGAAACAAGCTAATGTTTCTGTTACAATGGCGTGAATTTCCTTCAGCGCCTTGCCTTGCAGGAAAAAAACTTGATGGCAGCTCGCGTCTTGATGTTGTTGAAATTGCACGCGTCCCTAACATGCTTCCGAGCGTGTTTCCTTCTTGTCGGGCTAAGGACTTATCAGCACCGCGGTACATGATGTAAATGTATTTTAGCCTATTTTATATTGGCATGTATTAGAACATGCTCACTTTGTTGTTGTTGTTGTTGTTGTTGTTGTTATTATTATTATTATTATTATTATTAACTTTTGTTTCGTATTGTCATTATTGTAATTCATTACAAATTATGACACATTCTGTATTGTGGGGCTGTACCCCAGTATGTGAAATGGAATGTATGAGTGTGTATGGATGAATAAATGAATATGTCACCACATGTAATAAAGTCTAGAGTTGGAGTATAGTTGGTATGCAGAATGTCATCTACTTTATGTGTCAAATAATTAAACTCTCTAATAGGTTCTCTGTAGATTGTTAATACACATATGTTTACAGAATTAGATTCAAGTTTTAGAGCACATATTGCAGTATTTTTTCTTTGCAGTATTTCATTTAGTTTATGTTTGTAACACAGTTGAACTGCAGCAGGAAACTGGAGTATGTTCATATTTTTCGATTGGATATGTACCTTTTTCAGTTAACAGATTCTGTTATACAAAGTTGAGTCATCTGCCACATATATCAGCTGGTATAGTATTCTTCCAAAGTGTAGAAAGAGTGTGTAATCAAAATAATGTTATAAATTTCTTTTAAATCTCTTAAAGATTACCAGAAGTATTTTTAATATCTGATGGAAGATTGTTAAAGATTTTAGCACATGAATAATGAGCTCCTGTTTTATAAACAACCTAGTTTTTCAGAGGTCAATACAGTTCATTACTATGTACAGTATGTACACTGTTTTTTTCCTGAATATGTAAAGTGTCTGTTATTGGTTATAAATAAAAGCAAAGAAAATATATTTTTTGACTCGAATGGTATCATTTTTAATTATTTAAATAAATTCCTACAAGAGCCTCCACTCCTTGCCTTTATAATTTTGATAGCCCTCTTTTGTATCAAAAGACCGATACAAACAGAATGATCACACATTTGTATGCATATAAGGTGATTTATTCTTTAAAAATCAGTTTTTGTCTGGACCTCCTACATCAGAACTATAACTTATGTGATTTATTTCTAAATGACTGCATTTCAGAAAATTAAATTTCCACGCTAAGTGAGAAAACTGCGACCAGCAGGAGATACATTGGCCATTTCAACTCTCTCACTGAATTTTAATCAACCTAATTAGTCTCATGGGTGGACTAAACTAAGAATATTATACACATCCTTCCCAACAAATTGAATCATAGGTGTTACTCAAGTGTATAAGAAAGTAATGCTTAGCCATATTACATTTTCCACCACTCTGAATTACCTGATACATGCAGAATATATGACCAATAATTTACATTACTGTAACATAAAGGTGTTTGCCTAGCACTTACAAAGAAGCAGCAGAACCAAAAAGTCAGCATTAATAATTTCCATATTATCAGACTGCCAAAATTGTTTACACATAAAGCAAAAATAATGATTATCACATTTACTTTAAGCAGTAATAAAAAGTAACCGTAACGGAAAAACTTGACATTTTCTTACGTGTCTGTGGTACAGCTTTCATGTACAACATTTTGAGGGAATTTGTTGACAGTCATCTGACAAATCTGACAGCATCTTGCATGACCAAGGAAGGGAACGGGTCTCACATAGCTGTGTCAGTGACAGTGTGAAACACACCGATAAATGCACTGAGAGTCAATGAGTATAATTCAGTTACTCTGGAGTAGGGATTATACAAACAACAACAAGGAAGAAAATTGTACTTTTTATGTATGTTTTGTTGCCTTATAGCGAACAGGACAGGATGTTGCAGAACTGTCATGGGACAGGAATGTAAACAGGTGTACTCAGAGCAAGTAGACATTTCAAAAGACTTCCAGTCTTATGGAATATACCAACATTTAATATTGAACTTTCTACCTTGTAAGAAACCTGCCAAACAGAAAAAAATTGACTGCCTACATATTCTTACATAATTTAGAAACTTACTGTGGGAAATAAGAAAACTGTATCTAGACCAAATTAACTAGCTGATAAATTTTCAAAATTAAAAGTAGTGAACTTGATAAATTAATGAAATTAAAAAGTATAGTAAGTGGATGAAATCTAGATGGACTGCATGATTAGAGCATTTAGAGAGGACAGGGCAACATCGGCTAACGTAAAGAAAGTTGTGGAATGAAAAGCCATAGAATTTAGACCCAGAGGAAGATTTAAATGATGTGGGAAGACAATGTAAACTGCGATTTAAAAGCTGTGGAAATTAATCACTGCAATAAGCAAGCTAAGGGTAGGAATGGATGGAAACAGATCACTGAGCAGGTCAATGAGGACTTACAGCCTGTGGTGGAAAGTTTAGATCTGGTCCCTGTGAAAGGAAAAAAAGGTGGTGAAAAAATGTTCTGAATAGGATGACTCTTGCAAATATCAACTGCCTTGGGGAAGAAATGTTTGGGTTCATTAGCAATATGGCTGTCACTAGAATTGCCAAAGAAAAGTTGTTGCAAAAAAAAATCCAGGATTTATCATTGTCAGTTACTTTTAAAAAAAAGGTAAAATAAACACACCTCCAGCTGAAGTGACAGCATTCCTCCTAAAACACAAACAATCAACTCAGTGACAGTGCGCGTGAATGAATCAGGAGAATATGTGTGGAAGGTGGGGCACATCTACAGCCTGCAGTGTGCAGGCATGCAGTGTGTATCAATAACACACTGCTTTTATGCTTACAATCAAGAAGCCTGTAACCTTAAACCTACATTAGGTGAACAGTGAACCATGTAAGAGTGACCTTACTATTCTGTTAATTATTTTGAATGTTACCTGGACCATAACACTAATGATAATATAACCACTATGTTATGTTGAGAAAGAAATGAAACATAATTTTAACTGACAACGAACTGAAGGCTGTTCCCGTTTGTTGCGGCAGAGCTTCGGGCAGAACGACTACCACAGATTTCATTCCTTGTACTCAAAAGAGATTTTTCAATGACAGCAAAGTATTGTTTGAGCTGCAGAACTTCCTGGTTTACTTTTTCTACATAAAATCTTTGTAGCCATCCTAATATAAACACCCTCTTAGGCCACATTTATAACATCATAATGCGCAAATCATTTTGCCATATCACAATAAACTTAAGTCACACTTTCCTTAGAAATTATGGACCAGTTACAGTTATTGTGGTCATAATTTAGCTGTTCTTTATACTGAAAACAACTACTGTATATGTACCAGCAGCAAAAATGTACCAACATCAGCAGTAACAAGTCCTTCCACAATGTGTATGTCTTGGCCCCTTCCTCTGTATCAACCATTCTAACCTTCTACTCTTCCATGGACTTAGACAGGTTCCATTGCACATCTTCCATGACGGTATGAAGAACAAACGTTCCGGCTCATAAAGTAAATGTATGAATACAAAGCTTGCAGTACATTAAAATGAATGTTGTGTGACTAAGTACTTATTGTAATATATAATTAACAAAATTTGGAAGTAAAAGTACAGTATGTAATTATTTCTAACATTTCTTGTATATGGGCTATTGCTTATAACTTATGTAAAGGCACACAAATTATGCCAAGTAAATATTGCATAACCAATACCAGTTGCATGATAAAATAACAAGTTTCATTATTCACACCCCAATCCTGGTGTTCATACCGTTGTTAACATGACAGTATCAAACATCTCATGCAGAGAACTTACTGACAACACTGGTTGGCGTTAATTTCCTCCCTGAAATATTTTTTATAGATTTCCATTGGGAATAAGTTCACTACCTTGAATGTGTGAATACAATGTTTATATTACCCTCTGTTTGGATGATACCAGTTGATACTTAAGGCAAACGGCCAAACACCAAAGTCTGGGGCTGCGTCAATGATTTGTTATGCTGTTCACATACTTTTGTTTATTTAGGTCACTTAAATCCCTAGAATAATACATTCTCAGTGTCTGTCAAATTGGAAAGGCTGAGTTTCAACTCTTTAGCTTCCTTTTAACGGCAGTGCGATAAATATCACATTGCAAGTTATAGGGATGCTAAACACACTGATATTGTAACACAGTGACAAAATTTAAATAGTTGCTGTGCTGAAATGTCAGTGTGATAAAGTGCCAGTGCACAGGCTACTGGAATCGTGTACTCTTGACTCAGATTCAGAATCAGAGATGTCTCCAGAAGACAGAGTGCCCAGCCGATATGAAGACCAGGACTTTTCAACACGTGATACTTCAGAGCCATGTCTGATCTCTCAGGCAGAATTAAACTATTGAGTTCAACATTCAGGCCTCTCCAAAACAAAGCCTCAGGTACTTGGGATCATTGCTAAAGTAGTGTGATCTTGAAAAAGGTGTAACAGTGTCATTTTATAGGAAGAGACAGTCAAACATAGCTGCGTGCTACTCAGTGGATGGTGATGTGTTGTGGTGTACTGTAATAACATCCAAGAATTAATGGAAGAATTGCTACTTGAACACACCTCTGAGCAATGGAGACTTTGCATTGATTCATCAAAGGTCAGCTTGAAGGCAGTGTTACTGTACAATGGAAATAAGTTCCCTTCTGTCCCACTGGCTTAGACAGTTCATGTGACACAACCACATGAGAAACTCCTGGTTTTTTGCTGCAAAATATGAAGAGCATCGTGGAATATATATGTAAAGGTAAAGCAGTCCCTTTACAGGTCCGGAGGGGCCCAGAGGGTTCCAAGAAGTTAAGGTTCCCAGATTTCGTGACAACAGCACAGGATGGTGGTAGGTTGTCAGCCTTACGCACCGGCCGCCTTTACCCCCAGGAAATACTCGTGGTACTCATTTCTGTTAGAGGCTGGGTCGACCCCAGGGCCATAGTGCAATCAGAAGGATTTTATGTCAATAAAAAATCCACTGACACCAGCTGGGATCAAACCAGAGACCTTCCAATTTGTAGCACAGCACCTTAACCACTGTGCTACTGCGGTCCCTGGTAGAATATATATGCTGACCTAAAAGTTATAGCAAAGGTGAGCAAGCTGCACAGCAGGTACACTAAATTCTGCTGCTTTTAATGCGAACGGTCCAGCCGAATGAGGGACTGCCACTACAGAATAAAAAAATGGCAGGTCACATGAATGTGGCACATACTGCTTTAGTGGATAAGTCTAAAATCTATGTACCTCCACTCTGTATCATGGTTGGTTTGATAAAAATATTTGTGAAAGAGATGGATGAAGACAGCGAAGGGTTTGCTTATTTAAGGCAAAAATTTCCCAAAGTACGTGAGGCCAAGATGGAAGAGGGAATTTTCGTTGGTCCACAAACTATTTGAACATCATGACTTTACTACAAAATCAGATTGTACAGAATGAAGAGCGTGGGAAGCATTTGAAAAAGTCTGCAGAAACTTGCTAGACAATGAAAAAGCAAAAAATTACAGTGAAATTGTGCAGGAGCCAATTCTATCAGACAGTGCTGTGGGGTGTAACATGTCACTGAAACATCATTCTCCTTTGAATTTTTTTTCCTGAAATCATGGTAACTGTTTCTGATGAACATAGCAAAAATTTCTGTCAGGACATTTCTTAAAAAAAAAGAGTCTAAATAGAAAAAGATACAGTTGATAATGAATCCAAATATGTTTCCTGACTACTGCTTGAGTCTTATAAGGGACACACCAACTGGTGCATTTAAGAGGTAAAAGAAGACGAAGTAAGTGTTTAATGACAAACTTTTTGTAGTTAGGATTAATTGATTTACTTTGGGTTCGAACCCTTACGGTCCCGATGCACCTAGGCCTTTAGACGGGCCCTTTGTGTCCCATAATCTGATATCAGCTCAGGACAGCCATGTCCCTTTACCAAAGTTCCAGATGGCCCCCAGACTTAAAATCGTAATGTCCTCTGGGTCCAAGAAAGGAACCCAGATATTCTATCCTTTTTTCTCAAAAGTTCCGGCAAGCAAATCCCCTCCAGGTTCCCCAGTGAGGCCCCTATGGAGACAGATGCCCATATCCAGAGTCTTTCTTAACATACCTTCCAAGGTCCCCAGTAATGGAGCCCTCCCCAGAGGCCTTCCACACTGAGCCTCTTCAGAGAGAAATGCTTCATACCTAGAGCCCCCTTCATCCATCTCTCAAAGTTCCTGGTAGATGAGCCCCCTTCCAGGTTCCCCAGCTGGGTCCCTGTGGAAATAGATGCCCATCTCCAGGGCCTTCTCTACCTTTCCTCCAGAGTACCCAGCAAGGGAGCCCTCCCTCCAGGTTCCCTTCACAGAGCTCCCATTGAGAGAGATGCCCCACCTCCAAAGCCCCTTTCAGTCATCTCTTAAAGTCCCTGGTAGATGAGCCCATTCCAGGTTGCCCAACAGAGTCCCCATGAAGAGAGATGCCGATCCCCAGAGCCTTCCTTTTGTAACCCAGGGTCCCCAGTAAATGAGCCCTCCCTCGAGGCCCTCCCCAGTGAGCCTCTTCACAGAGAGACACCCCATTTCTAGAGCCCCCTTCATCCATCTCTCAAAGTCCCCAGTAGACGAGCCCCCTTCCAGGTTCCCCAGTGGGACCCCTATGGAAATAGATGCCTGTCTCCAGAGCCTTTGTAGTTAGGATGCCATATATAGACACTGTTCATCGTTTGTCACTAATATTGTAATTAAAAACCAGTACAGTACTTTTTTGTTACAAACATATGTTTCGAATTTCATCCACTCCCCTTAACATTGGAGTGTGGTAGGGCAATTTGGTTGTCATATTCGGATTCAGCAATGTCAGAATTATAAGAATCACCCCAAAGTTTAACAAGGAGCTCCCCACTCCCCCCAGACCAATGTAATTTGTTGTGGATACTTCGGTGCGAAAGGTCTGAAAAATCTGGCCAGTTACCATTAACAGCACCCCACAACTCTACAAATAATGGAAGGTGTTAAGAAGCAAGGACTGCAGTCTCATGAGAAATGTGTTATCAAGGAACGAATATTATGCAGTACAGTTAACAATAATTATGCTTACTGGGGAGCAGTGCGTTGTGCTGTCCTGGAAATTCCGATCATTAAATTTGTATTCCTGTCACTGGGACGTTTGGGATCGAAAACATGTGTGGCAGAAATAACAAACACTTTTAACATCAGAAATCTATGATAAAAAATAAGAAACTTACTTGCTAGATGTGAGTTATGTCACGAGGTTAAATGCCTGAACCGTTACAACATAAATTAGGGGTCTGTAGGCCACCAAGTCTGGTGAGTTGTGTGATGTAGATTAGCTTGGACCTTTCGCGAAGGGGCATACTGAAGTAGTTTGAAAGTATTCTCAAAATTTATAACATAATGTGCACAAATAAGGCTTCTTAACACATTTTGGGTAGAGAAGTTCTTATTTCGACTACCTACCGCCCAAACGTCATGTTGCCACCCATCCCTCCCACAGTGGACTGTCATATAAGTTGACTGGGTTGGAGCATGTGCAGTGTAGTATATACGAAGCATTAGTTTTCCCTTTGGTTGGGTAACATCATCCCATTGTATGTGTTAATTAATGTTGGGTTATTGATTCTGTGAATAATACAACACTATTAATAATTTATATTCTTCTATTGATCACATTTACTACAACATGTATCTGCCAGTAATTGTGGCCATCATCAAGTAGTGCTACAATTATGCAAATGGGACAGCGGTTACATACAGTTTTCCTGCTACTCATAGTTTCTGCATTACCAGTACACTGCAACCTGTTTAATAGGCGTTTTATTATCCCATTATTTCGTACAATAACAAAATTATAAACCTGTATTTTAATGTAAAAGAGAGGCCTGAACCGCAGTTCTTCCCTTTCTACCGGTAAAAACATTTAACATTCTCTACAAGTTACCCATTGCAGGGCTTCAAACATCACCATGTCTAGTGGATCACCAGTCAGCTCCCCACATGTAGCCATGTCAGCTATAAAGGCTGATTCTACAGGCAGAAGTGATGGATCTTGTAAAGGCTCAGCAAACAACTTGGAATCCTGAGAAGGCAGCAAACCCCACTGATTCAGCCCACCTTCAGTCAAGGTTCCAGTCTGTAAGAACAATCACCTTTATGTTTACAGAATATTACTTAACATGCAAAACAAAAAGACATACAACACAGTCCACCTGTCATACATATCGAACAAAGAAATACTTTTGTTGATACAGACATAACACAACAATCAAACAAACTAATTTTATTTGCTAAAACAGTTTCAGGAACCACTGTAACTCATAATATATGTAGCCAGGATGTTAATTTTTGTAACACGTGTGCAAATTGTGTAGAAAAACAAACTTTAAATTTTTATGACAAATTTCCAACACACATCAGAACACATACATTGGAGATGTCCATACCAAATAACAGAAGACAGACAGGACACTGAATTGGCATAAAGAAACAAAACATTGCCTGAGAAAATAAAGTGCAGTTTAAATTGTTATATTACAAATTATGAGAATGATAAGTTCTGGATT
>Ga0136643_10018497_pt1 | contig 10510 bp, 6 predicted proteins | sample TergutLab28metaG_FD_96883 | JGI IMG/M metagenome (GOLD analysis project Ga0136643, IMG submission 96883) | Labiotermes labralis P1 segment gut microbial communities from Petit-Saut dam, French Guiana - Lab288 P1 (version 3) (version 3) | ecosystem: Host-associated > Arthropoda: Insects >... | reverse complement strand
TCTGCTTTATATCGTAATATCACCGAAAAGGGAAAGAGTGTATATCACATTGCCCGCCGCCCCCGTGGATAAAAACCCCAAACCCAAAGAGAAAAGCGATTGTTTTTTTCTTGTTTCAAACCCAAAAAAAAAATTTTTTGTTTTTTGCTTTTTTTTTTTTTCGGGGGGGGGTCTTCTTCTACTGTACCCGTCATTCTTGTCCGCTTTTAATAAAACTTGAATTTTGTGGACAAATTTTCTAAAAATACCCAAATTGACTTTCATGAAACCCCGTCCAGTGGAAGCCGAGTTTTTCCATGCGGACAGACGGACAGACATAATGAAGCTAATAGTCGATTTCGCAGTTTAATGAACATGACTAAAAACTGATACTCGAACGAAGAACTGATTGCTTTATCGGATTTCGTTTAACCAAAAGTGTTCTAGGATTACTGCAACTGCACAGCGACCGTACGTGTCTAACCCTCTGAAGCACAGAGGTAACTGCTATGTTTTTGACCAGGTTCAACACTATAATACATATTTTTCTGTCATTAGGCGCTTTCGTAAATTTTTGGAAAAGAGACTATTAGCTTCATCATATCTGTCTCTCCGTCTGTCCGTTTGTCCTTCCGTCCGCCCGTCCGTCCGTCCGTCCGTCCGCATTGACCAACTTGTTTCATACAGAACGGATTTTTAAGAAATTTGATATTTGAGTATTTTTAGAAAATGTGACAAGAAAATTCCTGTTGTGTTACATTCTGACTAGAATAAAGAGTACTTTACATGAATATCAATACACATTTTTGGTTATATCTCGCTCAATTCTCCTTAGAATGAGAGCTGTTTCAGCCAGAAGCTGTACAGACAATCAAACATACATTTTATGTTCAGTAATTTTTTTTTTTTTTGGAAAATCGTGCCGATTGTGACATAAAGCCGAAAATGCGGTAGCGCCGGACAGGCCACAGATGACAATATTGCACATGCTTATGATGAGTACCTAATGCCACAAAAACACACTCAGAATATGTAATACTTATTGCTTTGTCGCTGTAACAACTGTTGCACGAATGTGCCTTACTGTTACTTCATAAGCACATTGTCTGTCTCCTTTTATTCACGCCTTCAAGAAGATTCTTACAATACGTTTCCACTGCTTCTCGATACAACATTCAAAATTTTGCGTTAGTAATGGTTACAGAGTTCTCTGTGCGGTACGAATTAAATATCTATATCTAATGTATTCATTTTAATCACTAAGGTTTGATCATTGTGGAAAAACAGGGACCTGAGACCTAACCTACAAGTTACAGGCTCTGCAATCTGAAACATTATTTTAGACTCCCTTACTTGTTTCTTGATGGCGGGAATAGAAAGGCAGCTGGCTCAGAGTCCAGGACCATGCCGACGCCTTTAGGTCTCAACAAGTCCGCAGCATCAACAACTATAGAAGTATTCGTGTCGGTGCCCTCCGGAGGAAAGACGAAGCGACTAACACTGGTGTTTGTTCCAAACACAGCCACTCCGAACAGAACGACTGTGTTGTTCCTACGGCAGGGATACAAAGCCAGTTCAAAGGCAGCAAGCGTAAACATAATACCATTGAAAAGTGTCCGTGCTAATGCAGAGATTCCTCGTTCGCGTTCCAGTATGTTGATGTATTACCGTGCGTTGTGTATGATTTTATTATTTAGACCAACAAATGTACAATATGTTAACAGTAATGTCTAATTCGTCGATTACTCCGACTTGTTTCGATGTGTTTACATCAACACAAAGGAGTTTTTTTTCCTTATACAGCTAAAGTTACAAAAACAAAAAATTAATAAATTTAAAATATTAACATAGTTGATTTTAAATTTAATTTTATTTGTTTAATTGATTTTGTAACTTTAATTATATATAAAAAAAAGACTCTCTATAGGTGATGTAAACACATCGAAACCTGTAGGAGTATTTTAATAAATAGACATTATTGTTTATATTTTGTGCACGTGTTGGTCTAAATAATAACACTCAGGAACTGTTATTCAAATATTTATTGAGTGTGGTGAGACGATAGGAACAAACAACATGCGACCTATAACACAACAGGGCCCTTCTACTATCGGTTTATTTCTGTTTCCGAATTGAGTGTCTTAACACGTCATTTGATATGTACTCTTGCTCATATTTGCCAAAATGGTGTCTTTTGTAATAATGCTCGCCCTTTGGAAATATATCACAACATAATTGTGTTCAGAGTTTAAAAACTTCTGACACACTACTTCGAACTTTTATTGTGGCTGCTAAAAATTCTGCAATTCCTTTCTTTTGGTGAAGATATAGATAAAAATTAGTTCCTTTAACTTCAACGGTTTGTTTCTTAATGTACTGGTGCAACATTTATTGAACTTTCTGTAGACATTTAACAGTCTTAGGTTTTATAAGTAATTAAAGCGTAAGAATATTGCGTGTTCACTTATCTTGTGAGTGTATTAATGGATAATATGTGAATGCTGGAATTCGACTGCTTTTTCTTATGTTTGTTGAAATTTAAGGTAATTTACACATATTTTCCCCCATCATTTACGTGTAAGTGCTTAAAATATCGCTTTCTTCCATGAACATTCGAAACTACTAGAACGTTATGCATTTTCGATCGCATTACATTCTGTTCACCAAGAGGTGAGGCGTCTACCTGCAGAAGACTCGAGTCTTCAGGAACAATTCTACAAACAAAAATTATATCTCGCAAATATATAAGTAAAGTATAATTTCAGTTATACTTTGCTTTGTTAAATGCTTAAAATACATGCTTATACATATAAGATACAATGCAAAAAGGGACTCAAGAATAAATATTTTTCTGTTTCAATATTTTCTCTGAATCTATATGTTTAATATTAATTTATAAAATATGAATTTTAAGCCGTTTGTGTCAAATGCTGGAAATTCAACTTTATTTTCCCAGTATCGGCAATGAAAAACATTTGCTTCATTTATTATTTTGTAACTGACACACATGCTAGGTAATGGAAAATGTTATGCATGTCCCTTTGAAGAGATTAACTGGATTTACATGGAGATATAACGAATAGGGGAAAAGCGGTAGCTAGCTGTGCCATGGTTCAGGCAGTTAATCGCCTACCTCTCGCGAAGTTGGTTCGGGATGATTCCGGGACAGGTTCTTTCCGATTAAATCGATTTGGCTCTGTCATTTCCATTTTATCAGTGATCAAAACGAATTCATTCCTATACCACGGACCTCATATAATATTCCCCAAGAGAGTTTTTTTATATAACCTGCCTTAAAACACATAAGCAGTAGCCTTTCAGATCTGTAGTTTGGCTGGGAGCTAGCAAACACAGTCGAACACAATTTGTAGTATACGTAATGATCCCCAAGACCTTGCACTTGGGCAGAGATAGAAAGCAGCTGAAACATTTTGATAAATAAGTAATTTCTATTCATTCGGCTCAAGAGAGAGTGTAAGGCTAATACTTTTAGACTTTGTGATTAATAATCGAGCCTCTTAAACGTCACTGACTCTCGTGAATAGATGAACGACTCTTCGACTCAGAAGAACACCCTACTCCAGTGAGCTAAGTAGGTAACTAAGGATCTTCATTGGGCTTATATGTACTTCAAGTTTCATGTCTTAGTTCTACCTCAAAGTTCTGTAAAAATTTATCACGACCGACAGGAAAACTGTCAGAACCTTCTGAGCTATTAAACGAATATATTTGTGATAGATACTCTAGTAATTGTAATGGTAAAACAAAAAGTCATAACAAACGGTAGAACTTAAATGGTAAAATGTTGCAAGAAAACAGTTTCTTACTGGAATGTGGCATTGTACTTGAAATTTTTTCCGAGGTCAGCAGCCAAGGTGGCGAGAGTCAAGCCGACGGTAGTTGACAGTGTGTTCAATAGCAGTCCCAGGGACACCCGCCGCGACTGAAATTAAAATATCCAGCCATCATGAAGGCGTCAAAAGAGACCTGTTAGAAGAATGCGAGTGCCACTCGTATCATGAACTCGTACGGTCACCGCGTTGCGAAAACTGCATGTAGGAAATTTAAAGATTACACTGTATGAGTGGTTTGTAAATGGCACAATATTGAAAACAAATATCTGCGAAATCAATCAATTAATTAATTAAAAATCTTAAACATAGCACACTCACACTGACATGGTGATCATACAAGAACAAGTACTTCGTTGGGAAAATAAATTCGGTAAAATTAACATTTTTTTTTTTTTAATTTTACCGTACTGTCATATAAATATATGATGTGGAGTTTCATAAGCAATTACCTCGAAATTCTAAAACATGGTAGCAGATCTTTAACTTATCGCCTTCCATACAACATTCATTGCAGAGAACCTGAAGTTCGTAGCCACATCCCTGGAGAATTTTCGCATGTAATTGATCTAATAAATAGAGTTATTATTCGAAAAATGCTCACCTCATCTAGTTGTTTTAGGCCTAAATTTGACACCAGCAGTTTGTCTACAACTCCTGAAGCAGATGACGTAAATATGACGGATTTATTTAGGCGAATAGCCGGATACTCCCACACAACTTGCTGCATATGGAGTTTGAAAATGGAACTGAGGATCTCCATTACGTCCTGCAGCTCATGGCCGAAAAATGAAGTACAATTCGCTAGTTTCTGCACGTAGTTGGCGATTTTAAGAGCGTCTTTCCCCTCTAAGATCTGGAATACAAAATGGATCCTAATCAACACATTGTGGACGGGTGACGCAGATTTACGTCTGTACATTATAACTGTGCTAGACGGGTGACGCACATCTGCGTTTTTAACACGCCCTTGTTTTCCACGTACTATACACTGCCTTAATGCCACTCCACAAGGGGGAATGTTTCCAGGGGTATCACACCCTCCAGCACTACTTATATAATATTTCCTGAAAATTTCAGTTCACAAAAATAGATAGCGAATTTGTTATAAATTTTTAAATAAACACAGTACAAAAGTTGATTTAAACCCCGGGAACGGGCATTTTAACAATTTAAATACCCCGTCCTCAATGTGTTAAAAACCTTAACCGATGGTAGAAATTTTGTTAGATCGCGCGTGATCTTACGTGGCTGATAATTTGACGCTAATGTTCTGTTCCAATAATAATGTGCGTGTTAAAGAAGGGCACTAGCTTACCAACAGATTTTCCAGCACTCTGATTTGGGGGGGGAAGGGAAGAGTCATTTTGTATTTGTTTTCGCTTTGGCGGAAACAGCTTAGCAACCGACGGTGAGAGTATTGCCGTTAATACTCAGCTTCGTAACTTCGCAATTACTAGTCATCTTTATTGAGTAGAGAACCTTTTATGATAATCATGGTTTAATTCAGAAGCTTAATTGTGCTCCTTATTTAGTAGGGTTTAAATTCAGTTTAGAACGAAATGAGAGGACACTGCCATTTTCTCCCACTTGCTTCATGCTTTATTTTCATAACAAAAGCGCCTCCCCCCCCCCCCCCCGCCCGCCCGCGCCCAAATCCATCCAAGCAGTACATACAGCGCTCTTAGTTGATAAGATTTTTAAAAAATGGTAATATCTGGCATATTGCGGTTTTAACGGGATGGTTTTCAATACAAGCGGTTGAAAATAATTCACTACGTGGAAAAACAAGTTGCTGAACCCAGAAAAATTTAAAAAAAATTAAATAAACGTTGCGGGTTACTCTCTCATCGATCCACAGCAGCAGCTGGCAACATTAGTTATCCACGTACTGTGTACATGTTTATTGTCCAAAAATTTACGAATTATGAGCGACTCGTTGGGGGAGGGGGTTCCATAAGTTGGGAGGAGGGGGTTCCATAAGTTGGGAGGAGGGGTTCCATAAGTTTTCCGACGTTATCCAGCCCTAATGTTCGTACAAGAAATTTGCGCAAAATATTTTTTCCAACACATTTTGATTATTCCGCCCAGTTCTATCTTTGGACGGGATTGGGGGGTGGGGGGGGGGCTCACCGTGTTCTGTGCATGGGATAAAATTTTCCCCTTTCAAGTATTCATTTGTTATAAAAAGGTGGCAGTCTTGCTGCACTTCGCCAATTTTCGCTATTTGCTTTTAGAAGGGGAAACACCTTTCGACAGGTCTCACAGTTTGTGTAATGACAGCGAAGATTAGAGCTTTACAGCGTGGTAGTTTATTACAACACCTAAATTTAAATGGATTGACAGTTTCTCGTAAAATTTTGCAACATACATGTTCATGAATTTCCACGCTGTTGTTCTCCTGTCGTTGGCTGTGCTACAAATAGACGGAAAGAAAAGCGATTTTTATAGTAGCTCTGCAGGGTTGTGAAAATATACAAAATACAGAACAACGGACTGGATAAATTTTAATAATTTTTTGGGATTTAAACTTTCTTAAACAGAGGAATGAATTTTGTGAAGTCGAAATATGGTGTACCAAGTTACTAGGAACTGCACAAAATTCAGTTATTCAAAAAAACATATTTGAACGGTATATTTGTTTGACACCGATGTTTCAGCTACGGAGATTATTCAGTGCTGTAATCCTATTTAACGTAAGTAGGAATGATGCGTATCTAGGGATCTGGAATGAGACAGTCATCTGTACTTTGATTCAAAACAAAATATCCTCATTTACGCGAAGATTTTCGGAAGGCAAAAGCTAGCATAGGCTATTTCAAGTGACATATCAAATCCCATTTTTAAAAGGGTAAGTTCACTGTTTCACAAATCTGCTCGGTGGGTCACTTCAGATAGAAGTAACAAAATCACAGTTGCCACTCACTTCTCCCTGGATTACCCCAAGCCATTGGTGGGTACAGTTGGTATAATCTGGCATGTCTCCCACGAAGTTAGTCCCATATAAATCACAAAACCATTTGGCTTCACCTAAGGCCTTGTTAGGACATGGTCTACTGACGTAGGATCCAGGACAACCGGTCCAAATGATGCCGTATTGATCCTGAGCGTTGCAAGATTCTGAACATCCAGTAGGCACTGTTGTTGTTGTTGTTGTCGTCGTCGTCGTCGTCGTCGTGTTAAGTTTCGGAGAAACTGGACTGTCATCTTCCGCATATGTGACATTGTCTACGCCTACAACCGGGTCATTTTCAGCACCTGGCCCGAAGGAAGAAGAGCTGTTTAAGGAACAATTGTTAGCAGGTCCATATGCTTCCGTGTCTGCAGACGTGATCTGTGTAGGAAAACTCTCCAAATACTGGTTTACTTCAGTGCTTATGTTACTCAAAACTTTATTCGTGACAACATCCGCGTCAGTTTTTAAAGAATAGTTTGAAATAAATTCAGTTTCAGCTGTAACATCGCCATTTTGTGTGATAAATTCTAGCTCCTTTCTTCCGTCCTTGTTGCCGAAATAATTTTGTTGTTTATCAGAAATGTTCCGGCTTGGAATTTTTATTTCTGCCGGTCCGCAAGTCGTACACAAGCGATAAGCATCTTCTTGTTTCACTTGTGTAGTAGATGGACTATTTTGGGTCGGCTTTGCCAACAGATGAGTTATGGTGAGCTTACTGTCAGATTTATTTGTTTCTGTGCTGAAACTGTTCTGAGCCCAGCTCAGTGTGTCACGTGACGTGCTTGCGAAATGAACATTAGTGGCAGGAGGGTCTGTCGTGACTGGGGTTGCCGGAACTGGTTCTGGGATTCTGAGTAGTCCCATGCCCTTTCTCAACGAGTTAGTCCAAGCAGCTCTTTTACGCAGGCTTTGACTGTGCCCTGGATGCATGTTCTTCCCTGAACCCAAAAGTTTATTCTTCTTCAAAGTCAGAAACTCGCTCCAGCAGAACACGTCTGTAAACAAAACCAAAAAAAAAAAAAATCTTGTGATTCTATTAGCTCTACCAACAAATTAGAAAGATTCTGTTTTTATGTCGTAAACAATTTCTACAAATTGCCAGTGAAAAGTAGAATAAATCTGAGAAATTATAAAAGAAACAGACAAACGACTTACCTTAACAACTAATATAGAGTGTTTGAATAAACGGATGAATAATAAATAAACACGAGTCGTCCTAAATAACTAGTTAATTTACTACGTACCTAGATACCTCACAGAAATTAGCTTCCCCCTCCCCCCCCCCCACCCAAAAAAATCATTCACACTTTCTAGAAATTTCCTGCTTGTATGAAATCCGGTGTTTCATTACTGTGTTCTATAGGCCCTTATCCACTTCAGAGGAATCTACTCCGCACACCCCAACACTCTTTTTTGAAACCAAGTGGTCTTTATTTATTCGTGCCATGTGCCATGTGCAGCTTTGAAATTCTACTGAAACATACGGACGCCTTCTGAGAGAAGTGTTTTAAATACTTGAAATAAAATGCATATACAGAATTGATTTATATATTACTATCTATATTATAGATTATTTGCTGGTCCCAGCCGCGCGGTCTAAGACGTAGGTCTGCGGCCACTCGCCTGCTGAGATCGTGGGTTCGAATCCTGACGGAGGCATGGATGTCTGTCTGTTGTGAGTGTTGTGTGTTGTCGTCTCTACGACGAGCTGATCACTCGTCCAGAGGAGTACCACCGACTGTGATGCGTGGTTGTGTGTGATATAGAAACCTCAAGAATGAGGAGGCCATGGCCCGCGTTGGGCCGCAGCGCCACAGGTGGGATTATAGATTGTGTTACAAAGAAACAAATTATGCTCAATATACCGTTTTTAAAATATTAGAAAATGACAAATAAACAATAAGGTAATTTACGTACTTTTGTCTATCCATTAAATCAATAAGAAAATAATTCTTGAATTTAAAAGATAGGCAATTTAAAATTATATCTATTTTGAAAGATACTGCAATGCGAAGGAAAATGTATTCTGAGTTCCTTTCCTTAGGCTATAATAAATTAGACAGTGATGTTAACTGAACTTAACAAACATATTTTAAGCATGGAGAAAAAATTACTTTATTGTCCACATTCATTACCGAATGTAAAGCTAAATTTCAGATAGAGGTTAGTGAGAATAAGTTTGTAATTTCTGCTCATCCACCCTCCAGGACTCCAGGTTAAGAATGACTGTTTTAAACTCATTTTTCAATTAATCCCCTTCCTAAAGTTTTTATGACCAGAATTCTGCATCATTCTCATCTTTCCCAAAGGTTCTTGAGACTTCGCTCAACCAACCTCTTCGATTTAACTACGAGCATAATAAATTATCTATATTGAGTTCTGAGCGCCAGAAGGTTTTAAACTGCATAGTACATGAGAAAAAAGCTCCAAAATTTTGCCGAGCTTCCTACAGCAAAAATGATAGAACTGACAAAGCCTAATGCATAAGATGGGCTCTTAATATCGAGAGACTGTTCATCTCCCAAATAACGAAACATTTCGGAGTGTTAATGAAGCATGTAACAGGAAAGCAAAATGACACATATTTATGGCCACTAAGTAAATAAACTCATTATAATGTAATCACATCAGTATGTCCACTATTTTTGTGATAGCTGCTAAATAAAGCAGGATATTCGAAAAGAAATAGAATGACTAACTATATGGAACAGTTCGTGTCCAGAAACTAATACACACTGTAGAGTCAGAAACCTTCCCGCTATTTAAGGATGTCCTTAGGTTCTGTTCCTTGAAGATCCACTCCAGTATTATCCTCCCATCTATAAACATAACTGCCACGTAGCCTCTTTCATTACGGGTTTCCCACTAAATCTTGTAAACATTTCTCTTCTTACCGTGCCTGACACATTTCTCTTCTCACCGTGCCTGATACATTTCTCTTCTCACCGTGCCTGATACATTTCTCTTCTCACCGTGCCTGATACATTTCTCTTCTCACCGTGCCCGATACATTTCCCGTACATCTTATCGTCTTCGATTTAATAACGCAAAAAAATATTTGCAGATGAATGTAAATTATGAATGTCCTTATTATGAAATACTTTTCCAGTCTCGTGTAACTTCTTCTATCCTAGTCCCACATATGTTCATCAACACTGTTCTTGAAAGCCCTCAGCCTATACCTCTCCCACAATATGAGAGACCAAGATTCGCACCCATAAAAAAAAGGAAGAATCTTATTCTGTATACAGGCGGAGCCTCATATCCTCGGCTCACCGCGGCCCGAAAAAAAATTGGAAAATTAAAAAAATAAATGGTTCATAAGTTTCAAAACGCGCGCCAAGTTAGAACGGGCCGTAACATGGTGAAATCCAGCAGCCCAAACGCGCCCAGTGCTTTACTCATCCTCCTTTATCCCCGTACCCACGTTTCCCCCGCTTTTAGACAGCAAAGAAAAGACGAGAAAATGGGATAGGAAAGGTAGCAGGCATTCCACGAATTTATTTTCACTTTAATTTCTTCACCATGCAATTATTTGTGTCGCATATCTTTAAAATGTACATAAATGCGCAGCTTATACATGTAAGTAATTTCTGCAGTTTATTATATTATATTATATTATATTATATTATATTATATTATATTATATTATATTATATTATATTATATTATATTTTATTATATTATATTATATTATATTATATTATATTATATTATATTATAT
>Ga0136643_10018491_pt1 | contig 10511 bp, 9 predicted proteins | sample TergutLab28metaG_FD_96883 | JGI IMG/M metagenome (GOLD analysis project Ga0136643, IMG submission 96883) | Labiotermes labralis P1 segment gut microbial communities from Petit-Saut dam, French Guiana - Lab288 P1 (version 3) (version 3) | ecosystem: Host-associated > Arthropoda: Insects >... | reverse complement strand
TTTTTATTTCAGTTTTTTAGGTGCTTGTTTGTTTTTATTTAGAGTACTTTAACTCATATTCCAGGTTTGCCTATATTTTACCCCCCCCCCCTCCCCATTCCTCATTATGTTCCATGGACATGCAATGAGATTAAAATTTTAAGGATTTTCAGGCTAAATACGAAGCTTTTCTTATCCTGGAGTTGTGCCCAGTACATACATTTCTGTAATTCGTCTTGTTGTGGAAGTTGCGCTTGGCAGAGCCGCAGTAGCCTAACGCAGAAGAGATGATGGTCTGTTGAACCGAGCGTCAGCAGGTTAGGAAGGAACTCAGTGGAATTAATTCCGCTGCCTGTTAATCATAGCCATTGTATATGTTACAGTATTCGATACGTGGACAACGTTGATATGGCGGTGAAGATGGATAACGTTATCGTCCGGTTTATGATATGTGTCCATTATGTGGGTGTTAGCTTACCGGTCTAGAGGTTGCTGTTATATCACCCAACTAATATACACGTTCTTACTGCATTACCTTATCTGTCTATATGTTGTAATTTGATTGCCCTCTAAGAATACGTACTGTCATAATTTTACCCTAGCAGGCTCACGTCATTCAATTATTCTTACAGAATACACGTTGTCGTAATACTACCGCAGATACTGCGTGTTGTAGTAACATTACACTACCAGAATACCCTTTGTCGTAACATTACTCTAACAGAATGCGTGTTATCGTAACATTACCCTACCAAAATACTCTTTGTCGTAACTTTACGCTACCAGACTACACGTTGTCATTACGTTACCCTGCCAGAATACCCTTTGTCGTAACATTACCCTACCAAAATATCCTTGTCGTAACATTACCCTATCAGTATACCCTTTTACGTAACATTTCCCTGCCAGAATACACTTTGTCATACCATTACCCTACCACAATACCCTCTTGTCGTAACATTTCCCTACCAGAATACCCTTGTCGCAACATTATCCTACCAGAATACCCTTTGTCGTACCATTACCCTACCAGAATACCCTCTTATCTTAACATTACCTTACTAGAATACCCTTGTCTTAACATTACCCTACCAGAAAACCCTTTTACCATTGTCCTACCAGAATACCCTTTGTCGTAATATTAACCTACCTGAAGAAAAACCTTTGTCGTTCCATTACGCTACCAGAATAACCTTTTGTCATAATATTGCCCTACCAGAGTGCACCGTGACGTAATTTTACCCTCGCACACTACACGTTGTCGTAACATTATACTACCCGACTACACGTTTACATTTCTACATAGGACCTATAAAAGGCGCAGATTGTCTGGACAGATTGGGTGTCTGAATGGTTCTCGAGGGCTGTCTGCGATTTGTCGTGCAGTTAGGTGGTGCTGGACGGCAGTTCCGTGTCTGTTCATTAGTCCGTTCCTTTGACGGTTTCACACACAAACTGACTATGCTGTCGGACATCAGAAGTACAACACGGGGATGTGCGATGCTGTTCTATTTTTGAACTGCCTGGGGTCGTACAGTCAATTCAAAACGTGTTTCCTTTTTAAATTTTGCTGCCGTCTTTCCTCATGGTTCCATTATTTGTAACGCAATCTGTTTTAATTTCGTGTATAAATTCGGGCATAATTTCATTGCTTAAACATAAGGCATTTTAATGGTCCGTAATCTTCTAAATATATTACTTACTTTTTCTGGTTCTTGGGTAGAGAAGAAGGTCGAAAAGAAATATGCTATTTTATGATCCTTAACAAGAGTCGACTACATACACACACACACACACACACACACACACACACACACAGTACCGTCCATACGAAATTGGCTATAGTACCTGTATGTGCAACCTGCTCTAACTTAACATCTCTGACATGTTGCCACGCAGTGTACAAGTACGTGGCATGTGCTTCTCACAGCTAGCACCCTGTATTTCCTTACACACTGTTAAAGGATTGATATTTGTAATGGAGGCAGGCTGCGTTCTCTATGTTGTGAAGACGAATTTTGTGTGAAGTTTAAAGGTCAAACTTCAAAGAGTCATGCCATGCCCCCGAACTTAGACGCTGGCCTCTTTCCAGGGAAGTGTATCTCAGATTTGTAGTGGACAAAGTGGAAACGGGACAGGATTTTATCACGGTATTTCGGTTCTCCCCTCTCACTGTCATTACGTCAGTGCTCCACACTTGTCTTTATCTTCATGGTGCTGTTTTCAGGAGGAAGACCGAAGTAGACCGAGGAACCTTCACATAACACAACGTTCTTCGCGAAGTTGGGAGCTTGGCACAGAACTGTACATTTAATTTTTTAAGTCTTTATTGAGTTATTGATTAGTAACGTCGATTCCTGCCACGTTTCACTTCTCAGGCCCAGAAATTGTTTGGCTTTTCCTTATGTGAAATATTCATCCAGTTCAAAGTGTTTACAATGAAGATATTGGATCCAAACGCTCTGTTTTAAAGGCTGCAACATTTCGTTTCAGTTGGGGATTGTGTTTGGAAACAGGACACCTGAGGTATTGCCTCACATGTTAGGCTACGAATTGAACAACAGAGAAAGAGGAATTCAGTTCCAGTAAGGTTGGAGGATTTTCTTTTTTTCCAAAACACCACCGCCATCTGTTGGCCAGCGGCCTTCCTGTCCCTTCGGTAAAGGAAGGGGCTACAATGGAAGTATAACGACCGGGGGGGGGGGCGGGGCACCTGGCGGCTCATTTCCGTCTAATGTCGATGTTTAGAATGCGTGGAGCTGTGTCTCCATTCCTCAATATACTTTCAAGGCTGAAACACAAGGAAAACTTCTCCAACTCCGATGTTTGAGCACGTAGTGTGTAGAGAGGAGCAAAAATCCGCCCAACATCTTTGTGCACAACTAAAATACCAAGAACAATAGTAAGTGAATGAGTGGGCTTCGGACATGAAACATGGCGGCATATTGACATGACTTTTCATAATTTTGATCAGTTCTTGAATTTGTTTATGGGTCCACAAACCTGTCAAATCTGCACATAATCTGAGCGGTTGAAATGCCGTGTCCCGTGTTCTGTGTATGGAGTTCTCTCCTGGTTCTGGTTATTTGTTCGTGTCAAAACATAGAAAGATATATGTGCATGGCACGTAAATATTTGCTGAGAAATTTGATCATTAGGAATTTAAAACTGTTAGGTTTATGAATTATGAACGCTGACAGAGCAAATAATCAGTCAGTTTGTATAAGCGGACTATGGGCAAGTGAAATGTTTAGACGTAATGAGAGAATAGAAATATTTGTGACGCCGTAATGACGTCTGAGGTATCTGACGTTTTTATTCATGGAACATTGGCATATTCTGAGACAGAGCTGAACTTATTCATACGCAGTCACCTGATATTAAAAGAAATGCATTGGGTTTAACCAGTCATTTTAAGGCAATTATCTTTGTCGATGTGACGTCAGATATTCTGGCAGATAATTACAAACACTGGGATAGGACCTGCTGCTTCTTCCTTCATGAAAAAAAAAACTGAGAAAGTTTGTTTCTCTGAAATGATTGCATTTTCTGCCCAGGTAAGGGAAGTTGCTTTCAAAAAACTGTAATCTAGAATTTTATAATGTGTAAAACACGTTTCGTATGAAATTTTGAATCTTGTATTTAGATTATTGTAATCAATGAAATAACTAACTAAACGACACTAAATAAATAAATAGACTACCGAAATGCCTACCTAATGTACTATCTAAATTAATAAATAAATGAGTGTATAAAGCAGAATCCTTCCTGAGAGGTTATTAATAATTGAGTTAGCCAGGAAATCCTCTGCATTTTGTGGGAAACGAAAGTTGATTTCGTTTTCACAGAAACTCGCCACTGGTCCCGATCTTCACCTAGATTAATCCAGCCCACGCTCTACAAAACAATTCTTTTAAGATCGGTTTGCATATTGTCCTTCGATCTACGCCTAAGTCTTACAAGTCGGCTCTTTCCTTTAGCTTTCCACACCAAATATCTTTATGAATTTCTCTTCCCCATGTGTGCTCCATGCCCCGCCCATCTTATTATCCTTGATCAGTAGATTTAAACCATAACGCTCCACGTTTTGCAGTTTTACCCAGTTTTCTATTACTTCTTCCCTTATAGTCCCAGATGTCTTCCTCATATCCTGGTCTCAGAAAATCTCAACGTAAGTTCCTCCCTCAGTGTAACAGAGCAATTTTAACACCATGTACAACGAGGCAAAACTGTGAATCTGTACAATTTAATATTTGTATTTTTGGATAGCAAAATTGAAGACCAAAAATGTTGGACAGAAAGGTGGCAGCCATTCGCGGAATATACTATTTTCTTAATTTCTTTTGCATAAAATTTTGATTTCTGGGCTCGTTTACAAGAATTTGATATTTGCCACAATTTGAAAAAGTTTTTTGTCTAGCTTTATGAAGTTTTTTATTCAACAGATCTTCCATTCGCTCGTACAAAATTCCTAGTTTCCTTATCGCAATTTTTGTTTCCCACAGGCTAGTGTGTTATGTAATAATGGGTCTGCCTGAAGAAGATATCAGAATTTCGTATCTGCCAGCTAAGGCTACTGATTTATGAACGAAATTAATTTTTAATGAGGCCTACTTCCGTTGCACCGAAAATAATTGGAGAATGGTTTTATGTAACCCAGTGAAAATGTAGTAACTTACATATATATAATTGGCGTCGGTTTGGGCTTAATGTTAAGGAAATGCACGTCTCTGTGGAGTCGTGTAAGGAAGGAATACTTTAATTAACTCCAACATTTAAGGGGACACTTGAATAATTAATTGGCCAAGTGGTAAAGATCTTTCTCTAACATCAGATGTTTTATCGCACTCTGTGCATTTGCTTCACAAGCTCTTTAGAAACCCAATACAGTATAGTTTGACGTAGTTTCCAATACACAGTTTTGTTCTCTCAGACTTGTGGTAGCTAAAAGATAAATACAAAAATATGTTAAGAATTTTAATTGCTTCATATTTATAAGACAAAATTGAAATCCTCGCTGTATAACTCATTCATGATTGGAGATGCTCCGACGCCTTTTCTTTAGACTTCCCCTTTATATAATCTACATTCGTGAAGTACTTATTTGTCAGCGAAAGAGCGAAGCTGGTTTCGAAGTCTGTCGTATACACGTACACAAACTTCCGGGAAATTAGTGGCTCCTTCTGTAGTTAGTTTTAATGTTTTACGGAGAATTCTAAACTCTTCCGGCAGAGAACCAGAGCACCAATGCTGTAACCTAAATTTTTTTGTGGCATCCATTTTTTGTTTTATTGTACCTAGTAGCAGTCAGTCAGAAGTACTACAAAACCAAAACTATAGTAAATGCTAGATCGAAGGTTTCAATCCCGTTGTCACGCAGAAGTTGGCTGTATTCGGAGACCCGTGGTGGAGTCATCTTAACGTCAAATTTACTACTCATTTGTTCCAGCCATGTTAGTGAATTCAGTTAATTTGATATCCCGAATCAACTACGCTTACTTAACTTCTGGCAAGACACGAAGGTACATTCTTAGCGGGAGGGAGAAATCAGACTTACGTAAATATAAATGATACGTGCATTTTACTGGAAACTTTCGGTAGGCCACATTGTCGGATTTTCGATGAAGAATGATAATAAAGTAGATATAAGGCAAAAAAAGCAAAATCTTTTTTTTTTTTTGCATGAAGGAATTTGACATGATGTAGGGTTAATGGATGATTTTTCTTCTTCTTGATTTTTTGCTTGTATTTAATTTTGTCCTTAAATATCCAGATATTATGCCCCTATTTCGGTGGCTGCGCTGTCTAAAGTCTGGGTCTATGGCTGCTCGCTTGCTGGGATTGCGGGTTCGAATCCCACCATGGGGTGAGGGGGGGTAGATGGATGTCTGTTGTGAGTGTTGTATATTGTCAGGTAGAGGTCTCTGCGTCGGGCCGATCGCTCGCCCAGAGGAGTATTACAGTTTTATCGTGAAGCCTCGATGAGGAATCCCTGACCCACTGAGGTATGTGTCGTTACGGAAGAAAGAATCAGGCCATGTACCCCTGGACTAATTTGAACAACTCCATCCCGTACGAATTCAAGACAAGATGCCCAAATCATACCAGCATTTACACCTTTACCGTTTTTCAAAAGTAAAGAGGTACCGACGTCTTGATTGGTCCTTTGGCACAGGAGGTCATGTGAGAGGATTGTTTTTCTCTTAATTTATGTATTTTCTAAATGTTGTTAAGAGAGATTCTGGAGTTTCTTGGATGGTACATCAGACTCTTAAGATCTGAGTAATCTTACGGCAACACATGACACCAGACAAGAACGAGGGAAAGCATGTGTGCGGGTTGCGAACTCGAGAGGTCTGATAGCCTGCTAGCCTTAGATTGTGCTGCTACCAGCGTCATCATCACTGACCTAAGTGAAGAATAAGACTTTGTGGGATGTGACGCGTTTTGTTTTGGAAGACTATCAGCAGGGGTTTGGAGAAAAAAGTCGATACCCTTCAATCAGACTACATAGTCTCTCATTCCGGAAGTACGTAACGTACGTGATGACTGTCAAGGGAACTGCAAATCCCATTTTAATTAAAGATTTTATAGGAGACGTAAGATCAGTTTCATAAGTCCCTCTTGTACCTGAGACAAAAGCATGGGGATTTGTTACCATGGTAACGACTGAAGGACTTTAAGGATTGAGGCAAAATTCTAACATTAATTATCAGCCGATTAAATATGATATTTAAAAATTGAGATGGCGGTAGAGGTGATGAAAATATCTGGAAATAATCTGACTTGTAATTGACTGTGTATTAAGTTAACTGAGAGGCCGATATGGATGTCAGAGTCACGCGGTCGTTCTGCGTCAGAGTCATTATAGACGGTTCCGGGGTTAATTACGAAAACAGAACTAAAAATGAAAACTACTCTGGTGAGAGTATTGAGCGCCGTGATAGTATTTTGATTTATTCATAGATATATCAAGATACTAATTTAGTTGGGCTCCGGCTGTTATTGCGGACAAAACTGTGCTACCGGATGTACCAAAATTTCCGCCACATTTGCGATTGTCATTCAGTCTTTGTGATTGTTTATATCTAGAGATATTTATGTAGCGTGTTAAAATGTAGAGACCAGTTGCTAACGTATGACGGTATACTATTTTTTTTATGTTTGTTTATGATTATAAACGAGGATTCAGAAGTATGCCAAGTACTTCTCGCTACTTTGAAAGCTTATTGGCCATCAAAAAATTATAAGAATAATTACCGTACTTTTTATTCCATCCAAGGTATTTAATTCTTTCATGGAAAAATGTTTTAAACTATCAATACTGAATCCTGACAAGGATCTAGCATTGGGACAGAAGTTATTACTTAATTCTGACTATGTCAGTGTGATTAAAAAAATTACAAAATCAATACTGCCCTTTTGTAAAATAAAAAAATCTTGTTTTCAAAGATTATTTTAAATTATAAAATTTAATTAGTACAAAAAATCCGAGAGCGAAAAACTTTATTCTTTAAAAGTGAATAATTTTTTTCTGCCTGTAGTATCAAAACCTGCACAGTATTTGTTGTCTGTGATCTTTGTAAAGTGAAATTAAAAGGAGGCTTATATTCACTTTCGGTTTTTCTTACCTAAACATTTTCTCGTCTCTTCGGCGCTTCCAGACCTAATTAATTATAACGCAACACGCATTTGATACGCGGTGTTTCAAAATTCGCTCTGCAGTTGGTGTAACTATTTCGGCCTACAGAGACCATCCTCACGGAGAACAAGGATATGAAGAAGTATATTTTTGATACAAATTATCTTCCTTTGTGTCAGTGTTCTCCCTGAAGATGTTCTCTGTAGGCCGAGATTTGTATGAGAAATTACTAAGACATAACAAATAGTTATTAAATGTACGTGAAATTGTTTGAGATGAAAAAAATACAGTTTATTGCGCGCAACATGTGCAAATTTAATTTAGGGTTTCGAAAATTTGTTTTGCATAAAAGGCGGAAAATTTCTTAATTAGTTTAGTGGCAACCAAATTTTCTGAAAGAGACTCTGTTGGGTTATTATCACAACCTGAAAAACGGTTATTAAATTCCAGTGATTGCCATTTCTTTTACATTTATCACGCAATGATCTGCATGTTACGCACTGTTGCAATTCCTGTTACTGTTCGGATCTGACAGACCCAGCATACAATAACACTGTTTTTTTCCCCCACGTTAGAAAACAAAGCGCGCGGGGTCTTGGTAATGTAAAGTTAAGAAATCAAAAGTTATATCTAGTGGCATGCTATTCATGCCGATCTTCACAAAAACTGAACATTTGTTTTCGGTTAATGGCGACTTCCTGTTTGAGCGCACGCTCAGACGGAAGAGTTGGTCACTACAGACATCAAGTTGGGTCGACTCAAACCTCAAAATTTCAGAGCACGGCTGCACTGTTTAAAATATTGCATTGCATTAATTCCTTTTCTTGAATCAAGGATGGAGACACATACCCGTGCGGCTGGTCAGTGATGTTCTGAAAAAAGAGCTAAAAACAATCTTATTAGTAACTCTTATTTATATATTGTAGATTTAATATGTCTTCTCCCAAACTTTTGCTTCAATTTGAGTTGAACCTTCGACGGTAGTTTGGAATTCTTGTAACGTATGTTTTTCAAAACCTCTTAATGTGGTCTAACTGATAAGCTGTAAAGGGTCAACTGATGTATTTCACGAAGCTTGGCATGAGTATTTTACTATCAGGTTATTTTGCATTTACAAATTTCAAATTTTTGCTATCAGTAATATTAACAAGAGTGTATGTGAAATATCTATGCGGGACTGGCATTGTAACTGTTGAATTAGTGGTTTAAAACATGGCACGAGAAAATACCTTCGAGAAATATGCGGCTTTTATACAGGTAGGCTAGTTATCGTGCACTTTGCCTACGACAAGTAACGAAGTATTGGAGCCAGGCTTGAGATCTTGTACTGATATAACGTTATTTACACAAATGCAAATTATGAATGAAATGTAGCTTTGTGTATGAAGATTGTAAATATAGCGACAGTATAATTTGTGAGGTTATATATAAATATGTTAGGACGCAGCAGAAATTTGTATTACTACAGGAAATTACGCGTACTTACTTGCTTACGTACTTAATTACTTACTTACATACGTACTTACTTACTCACTCGCTCACTCACTTACTTACTTACTTACTTACTTACTTACACCATGGAGCAGAGTCCTTCTTGAGAAGTTGACCAGTTCTAAGCTAGTCAAGAAACTCTCCGCATTTTATGGAGCCCGAAGGTTCATTACCGCATTCACAAGTGCCCGCCACCTGTCCCTGTCCTGAGCCGGCTCGATCCAGTCCATACCCCCACATCCCACTTCCCGAAGAACTGGATATTATGCATGAACATAAATCATTCTACTGTACGATTATTACTTTTGGTGTTATTATGCTCTTCACATAGAGCTGTGAAATTTATAAATTTAAGCTTCGTACGGTTTATCCAGAATTTCGCCACGTAAGTGTTCTACCTATTGGCACGTGGATATCTTTGTCTTAGGGTGCGTACACACCAACAAAGCCAAGTCGAGTCCAATCCAGTCCAGTCAAACACACAAAGACGCGTCAGTGACTCTGTGGCTTACTTACATTGGCAGCCGCGGTAGTGCGTACAATCCAGCAGAGTCGAGTCGAGTCGAGTCGAGTCGAGTCGAGTCACACGAGTCTTGCCGAGCCAAGAGTCTTGATGTCGCATGTTCCATTGTCGTTAGTCGGACTCTAGTGATCGGGCGTGACGGCTGCTGTCTTGAGGAAGAAATGGACGTGGAAAAGCTTATTCTTTTAGTTAAGGAGCACGAGGCAATTTACAACGCCTCACGGTGTGAACACCGGAACCGCGTCTTACAATGTTCATAACAACAAAAACAACAGCACCACTAACAACAGTAATAATATTCCTATTGTTATTAGGCCTTCTATTTAAAGTTTGTATACGTTATTTTTGGCGTAGTACAGAGTGACAACCAACATTCAACTGGCTTCAAATTAAAGATAGTAATGTGTTTGTAGTGTATTATTATTATTATTATTATTATTATCATCATCATCATCATTGTTTTAATCAAGGGATAGTTGAAAGAATGAAGTAACAAAAGTAACGGAATGTGCTAATTCAAATTTTGTCTTTACTGTAAGTTAATTTTATTCAGATTACTTTCGTTGCTTCAGGGGGAAAAATCTTCAACCCCTGCAAAGTACAGTGGGATAATTATGCTCGTAACTGGAATATTTCTAATTGGAGGAACATTTAAGTCACCAGAACTAAACATCTTTCCAAAATTTGAGTTACTAAAAACACTCTTATCATTTTCACGTCAGTGGGCTCCTACATCAATCAGCGTGAAACAAAGATCCTGCATTTGGTGGGCATTTGATGCGGCAGTTTTTCCTGTCTCTGCTTCCTATGCAATTAGGCATTTTACAAATATCGTTGAACTCATCTGCAATTCGCAGCCATATTTCCGAAGTAGGG